>Ga0207684_10000414_pt1 | contig 57184 bp, 53 predicted proteins | sample KBSK5501metaG_FD_184342 | JGI IMG/M metagenome (GOLD analysis project Ga0207684, IMG submission 184342) | Corn, switchgrass and miscanthus rhizosphere microbial communities from Kellogg Biological Station, Michigan, USA - KBS K5-50-1 metaG... | ecosystem: Host-associated > Plants > Roots >... | reverse complement strand
GATTCATGGTGGAAGCCTCGCTTTGGTGATTTGGTTCTTGCCAGAACCCACTTCACCTTAGCAAAGCTTTCACCTTTTCCTCACTTCAAACCCTCAACGATAAAACGTAATTAGGACACGAGTGCCCGGATATAAGTATTAAGAACGTGAGTGGGGGTCCTCTAAGAATTTCTTGCTACGGCGAGCAGAAAACAGCCCGCTTTCGTTTCCGTGTCTAATAATCATCCCAGGACCACAATCTGCTGATCTTCAATGCGAAACAGGCTTTTAAGGTCAACGCTTCCACCCGGCATTGACTCGACGGCAGCCTTCGCAAGAAAGTCGTCATTGAAAGAAACGAGTTTGAGTTGGCTAGGTCCGAGCAAGCGCCCCCATACAGGCATGCCTTTGGCGACGATGCCAGCGTCACCGGGCTGAATCAATCCTGAATGAAGGGAACTCCTGCGAACCGCCACTCCGCTAGAACCGGATCTTTCATCGCATCGCTGTAAAACTGAATATTTGCCTGCGGAACCGTAATCTCCATTTGCTCGTAAGCAGGTCTGAGGTGATGCTCCACCTTGAACGAATCGCGCCCAGGACAGCCCGAACTGGAAACGACGACCCAATCGCGTTTTGCAAGCGGTACACGTTCACCGGTTTTGGGATCGCGGCCAAATATCTCGCATTTCGACATCGAACCCTCTCGCTGCATCCGTTCCTGGCTAATCTTGACCGCTCGAAAGACTCCAGATGGCTACAAGATCTGCCCAGCATTCGGCCCTGATTCCTAACGCCGGAAGTATGCACTTGAACCGAAACGGAATCCGCTCAGTTCTGAACAATTGGCAGAAATATGAAACGTGACAGGATCTGAAGGAACTCCGTCACAACCTCGCACACCTTGGTGTGACCTCGGTTCGGGACTTTTACGAGCGGGGGATCCAAGCCGGGAGCGCAGGCGCGTTTTGCCGGATTATCCGTTGCTGAATGTCTCGGTATTGAATACCACTGTTCCCCATTTAAACCTGCACGATCCCGGACTGCGACATTCGCCCACAAGTACCTACAGAAACAGGGAGTGGTCCGTTACGACCTCGACGTTCGGCCACCGATCCCACCGCGCATTGACTAAGCCTTGCGGAGAATCGGCGGACTCACGGGTTTGAATCAGATGACTGCCGACTCGCGGCCGTTCATGTTCAAAGCTGTTTGCCAAGCATACCGGCAAGCGCCGATGGCTGAATCACTGGCACCGCAACTTCCGGTCTTTTCGGCGAACCGAAGCGATTGACCGGCAAACGCCAGTCTGGAAGGATAGTTCTGTTGGACCGGGCAAGGTTTGAACTTGCATCTGTGGCGGGGGAGGACTGCTACACCTTCCACTGTGTTCCCTTACACAACGGCCCACGCAAATAGATTCCGGCAAGGATTAAGGGAAGTTCAAAGAGCATGATTATTTCCGCCATCCACAAGGTTACTAAGCGCATTCGCTGGCGTTGTCTCAATTGCCGTGCGGAGTTGACCCCGGACGTTTCATTCTGTTGCAAGCGTGCGCAGCTGACAAGGCTGAGGATGATTTCGTATTCACTAGAGCCGATGGCCAACCTGTGGTTGGCTTCCGCAAGCGCTGGGAGAACCTAACAACCCTTGCGGGATTGTCTGGCCTACTCTTCCATGATCTGCGGCGCTCCGCCGTCCGTAACATGGTACGGCGAAGCGTTCCCCAAACCGTGGCCATGAAGATCAGCGGCCACAAGACGCGGGCCGTCTTCGACCGCTACAACGTAACGAGCGAAGCGGATCTCGCAGATGCTGCCCGAAAGATTGAAGCCGGGAAACAAGTTTGGGCAGAAAACGGGCAGAATTTCGATAAAATGCACAAGAGTGGGGCGGCGGCTTACTTGCCGGTGAATCTCGCAAGTGCACCCAACTAAGGATGTTAGGATCAACTGGCGCAAGCACGGGCGCGTAGCTCAAACGGATAGAGCACCGGATTTCTAATCCGGTGGTTGCAGGTTCGATTCCTGCCGCGCCTACCACATCTGTGTGTCGAGCGGTGCGAGCGGTGCGTTGCCATCGGCATCCCCGGCACGCTAAGATAGCATGTACACAACTTCTTCGCCTATATCCCTAGTAATTAATCTGGCGCTGTATTTTTGCGGGCAAGGGTGTGTGCGACCCCTGGGCTGCCGCGCGCTGGCACGCGTCTGCGCGAATCTTCCTCACGGAGCTGAAATTGAAGAACGGCAAGGCTGCGGTGATCGTCGGCGCGCAATGGGGCGACGAGGGTAAGGGCAAAATCGTCGACGTACTCTCGGAGAACTTCTCCGTCGTCGCCCGCTACGCCGGGGGGCATAATGCCGGACACACCGTCATCATCAACAGTAAGAAGTTTATTTTGCAGCTTGTTCCCTGCGGCGTGTTGCGAAGCGGCTGCCGCAGCGTGATCGGCAATGGCGTGGTGCTCGACCCCATGGCCTTCCTGAAAGAGGTGGGGGCGTTGCGCGACGCGGGTGTGCAGGTTGACGGCAACATCTTCGTCTCAAACCGCGCCCAGGTGATCCTGCCGTACCACCGCATGATTGAACTGGCAGCGGAAAATGCGCCGGGCCGGGTAAAGATCGGTACGACATCGCGCGGCATTGGTCCGGCCTACGAAGACAAGATGGGCCGCCGTGGACTGCGCGTGGCCGACCTACTCGATCTCCAACTCCTCAGGAAGCACATCGAGAATGCCGTGCACGAGAAGAACATGATCGCGCATGCGCTCTTTAACTCCGAGCCGCTCGATGCCGACAAGATGTATACCGAATATGCGCAGGCGGCAGAGAAGGTTGCTCCCTTCGTGTGCGACACAGCGGTCCTATTGAACCAGGCTCTTCGCAAGGGCGAAGCAATCCTGTTTGAAGGAGCGCAGGGGACAATGCTCGACATTGATCACGGGACTTATCCTTTCGTGACCTCTTCCAGCGCCACTTCCGGGGGCGCGGTGATCGGTACGGGCGTGGCTCCCAATGCGATTGATTCGGTCATTGGAATCACCAAGGCGTATTGCACGCGGGTTGGCGAGGGACCGTTTCCCAGCGAAGAGAAAAATGAAGCCGGAGAGCGGCTGCGGGCGCGTGGAAATGAATATGGCGCGGTGACGGGGCGTCCACGGCGCACGGGCTGGCTCGACTTGCCCCTGTTGCGCTACGCTGGCATGATTAACGGAATCTCCTGGCTGGTAGTTACGAAGTTGGATGTGCTGGACGAACTGGCGGAGATTCCAGTCTGTGTCGGCTACAAGATCGATGGTAAGAAAACCATGGAGATTCCGGCGCAGGCCAGCGGATACGAGAAGATCGAATGCATTTATCAGAGGCTGCCGGGCTGGAAAACTTCGACTGAGGGCATCACGAGGTTTGACAAATTGCCCAAGCCGGCGAGTGACTACCTGGCATTTCTGGAGAAAGAAGCCGGCGCGAAGATTGGAATGGTTTCAACTGGACCAGACCGGGACCATACGATTCTCATGGAAGAGTTTGTTGGGACATTGAAAACAGCTGTGCCGGGAAGGGGCTGACTTTAGTCAACCGAGGCTTGTACGCGATAAGGAGAGGATGATGGTGGTTCTGGTGGTTACGTGGATGGCGAAAGCAGGTCACGAAACCGAAGTTGCCACGGTGTTTTCGAAACTTACCGAGGAATCGCGCAAGGAGCCGGGCTGCGTCATGTATCAAGTGCACCGGCACAAGACCGAGCCACGGCGCTTCTTCATTTACGAACAGTATAAGGACGATGCTGCGCTGGAAGCCCATCGAACGGCTCCGCATTTTTTGCAGTATGCGCGCAAGGAACTTCCCAAGGTTGCGGAGCGCGTGGAAGGGAATCTCTTCGAGCCTCTGGGATGAAGGGCAGCGGTCCGTTCGCTTCTACTTGACCTTATCAATCATCAACTCGCCGCCCGTGGCATAACTTTCTTTGGATACTTCGTGAAAGGCCACAACGATGGCCTCGCGCCGCGCGCCAGCATCTTCAACGATGGCATCTGTGATCCGTTTGGCTAGCTTGCGTTTCTGTTTGGCCGTGCGGCCTTGCAGCATCGTGATCTGAACTAAAGGCATCGTCAGTTCTCTGTTCTCGCTTTTCTTTCTCACAAAACGCCACTCAGTTCGCGTCGCCCACAACCGCAAAGTGAGGAACTTACTGTGCCAGTTCGTATCCGGCGAAGAAAAAGCTAAGCTCGAAACGGGCCGTGTCCTCGGCGTCGGAACCGTGAATGGCATTGTTTTCGATGTTGGTGGCCCACTTCTTGCGAATGGTGCCTTCCTCGGCATTGGCCGGATTGGTGGCGCCCATCAGCTTGCGCAGGTCGGCGATAGCGTTCTCCTTTTCCAGAGCCAGAGCTACGATCGGGCCGCTCGACATGAAGGTAGTTAGCGAGTTGTAGAACGGCTTGCCGGCATGCACCGCGTAAAACTGTTCAGCCTGGTGTTTGGAGATTTCCAGCATCTTCAAGCAAAGGATTTGGAAACCCTGTTTTTCGAATTGTTCAATGATGTCGCCAATACCCTTTTTGCGAACCGCGTCGGGTTTTATGATGGCGAGAGTGCGTTGCAGAGTTTTCATAGTTCTGTTGTGGGTCCTTGATAATTGTGGTTTTGCGCATCTAAGCTTTGGCGAATGTTGCCAGCACTGCGGCGAGCGTTTCGCCAATCGCCGCGGGCGATTTCGCTACCCGAATGCCGGCAGCTTCCAGAGCTGTAATTTTCGCCGCGGCTGTGCCCTTGCCGCCGGAGATGATTGCTCCAGCGTGCCCCATGCGGCGTCCTGGAGGCGCTGTCTGGCCGGCGATGAAGCCGACGACCGGTTTCTTCATATGTTTTTTCACGAAGTCGGCAGCAGTTTCTTCGGCACTGCCGCCAATCTCGCCGATCATGATCACTGCCTCGGTCTGAGGGTCACGATTGAACAGGTCCAGTGCATCCACAAAAGTTGTTCCAATAATAGGATCGCCGCCTATGCCAATGGCTGTCGACTGCCCGATGCCGCGCTGCGTGAGTTGGTGAACTGCTTCATATGTGAGCGTGCCCGAGCGCGACACGATGCCCACCGAACCTTCCCGGTGAATCGACGCGGGCATGATTCCAATCTTGCACTTCCCCGGCGAAATAATGCCCGGACAGTTGGGCCCGATTAACCGTGAGCGGCGGTTCTGCAGAAACTCCCAGGCTTTAACCATGTCGAGGGTGGGGATGCCTTCCGTGATGCAGACGATGAGGTCAAGTTCGGCGTCGGCTGCTTCCATAATTGCGTCAGCAGCGAATGGCGGTGGCACAAAGATCACGGTTGCATTGGCGCCAGTTTTTTCGACGGCCTCTCGCACGGTGTTGAAAATGAGCCAGCCTTCGTGTTTAGTGCCGCCTTTTCCTGGGGTGACGCCGCCGACAATCTGCGTGCCATAAGTGGCAGAGGCCTTGGCGTGAAAGGTGCCTTCGCGTCCGGTCAAGCCCTGCACCAGCACGCGTGTGTTCTTATCAACCAAAATTGCCATAAATAGTTCCGCCCCTGCTTCTAACGCCACTCAGCGCTGGCTGGAACGCCTTTCGCCGCCGCAACGACTTTATCCGCGGCGTCTTTCATCGTTTCGGCTACCACGAAGTTGAAGCCTGACTCCATCAGGATTTTCTTGCCTTCGTTCACGTTCGTGCCTTCGAGCCGGAGTACGACAGGCAGCTTGATGTTTGTTCTTCTCGCAGCCTCAACCACTCCTGTGGCTAAGGTGTCCACGCGCAGGATGCCGCCGAAAATATTGATCAGCACGGCTCTCACATTCTTGTCGCTCAGCAGGATCTCGAATGCATGCGCGACCTGCTCGGCGTTAGCGCCCCCGCCGACATCGAGGAAGTTTGCGGGCATGCCACCGGCATACTTGATGATGTCCATCGTGGCCATGGCCAGGCCCGCGCCATTGACCATGCACCCCACGCTTCCGTCGAGCTTGATGTAGTTCAGACTGTACTTCGAAGCCTCCACCTCGAGCGGGTCTTCTTCAGTAATGTCGCGCAGTTCGCGAAGATCGGGGTGACGGAACAGAGCGTTGTCATCGAAAGTGATCTTGGCGTCGAGAGCGAAGAGTCGGCCGTCGGTAGTGGTGATAAAGGGATTGATCTCAAGCAAGGAGGCGTCGCTGTCGAGAAAACACTTGTAGAGATTAGTAAGAAATTGTACTGCGGGATTGATCTGCTGCGGCTTCAGGCCGAGTTTGAAGGCGATTTTGCGCGCCTGAAAGGCTTCCAGGCCCATGCCGGGATCGATATACTCCTTCCATATGGCATCGGGATTTTCTTCCGCGACTTGCTCAATGTCCATGCCTCCAGCGGCAGAGGCCATGAAAACCGGCTTGCCCGCGGCACGATCTACAAGAACCCCGAGATAAAGTTCCGTTTCTATCGGCAGCGTTTCTTCAATTAACAAGCGGCGCACAATGCGGCCTTCGGGGCCGGTCTGGTGCGTAACCAGTTTCATACCCAGCATCTTCTCGGCGAGATCGCCGGCTTCAGGAACGGATTTTGCGATCTTCACGCCGCCGCCCTTGCCACGTCCACCGGCATGGATTTGGGCTTTGACCACCACTCCGGTCGCGCCCGAGCTCAGCAACTCTCTGGCGACCGCTTCGGCTTCGTCCCGCGATTCGGCCATGCCGCCGCGGGGCACGGTCACGCCATATTTCTTAAGAATCCCCTTGCCTTGGTACTCATGAATTTTCATGATTGCTTTCTCTTCTGCTTAATCGGCAGGAACGCGCTTGCAGCTTAGAGCAGCGGGCAGCAAACTCTTGATTTTATAGAAGGGGGACGGATTAGGGCAAACAGACCTTGCTTACCTTACAATTCGACAAGCATGATACTCGACGTACTCCATCGCATCGCCAATCACGGTGAATCGCTCGCTCGCGCTGAGGCCTGCAACGTCATGGCGGAGGTGCTCGCGGGCAAGTGCTCCGATGCGCAGATCGCCGCGCTGCTCGCGGCACTCCACATGAAGGGCGAGACGGTAGAGGAAATTGTCGGCTTCGCCGAGGCAATTCGCGCAGCGGCCGCGTCTTTGCGGTTCACGAGTCGGGCTGGCGAAAAGGATTCTGAAACTGGTGCCCTAGACGTCAGCGGTACCGGACGCGACGCGCTGGTCGACTCATCTTTGGTCGACACCAGCGGGACAGGCGGCGATGCCAGTGGGACATTCAATATCTCAACCGCCACGGCGTTCGTAACTGCTGGAGCAGGCGTGCGAGTGGCCAAGCACGGCAATCGCAGCATCAGCTCAAAATGCGGGTCGGCCGATGTCATGGAAGCCCTGGGAGTGAAAATTCAGCTTTCGCCTGAGCGCGCCGTCCAGTGCTTGCACGAAGTTGGAATCTGCTTTCTGTACGCGCCAGATTTGCATCCAGCCATGAAACAGGTCCAAACCGTGCGCCGGGAATTGCGCATGCGGACCATGTTTAACTTGCTGGGACCTCTCACCAATCCAGCCCGAGCTTCGGGGCAAGTGGTGGGGGTCTATTCGATCGATCTGGTTGAGAAGCTAGCCGAGGCGCTGAGCATGCTGGGGCTGCGTCGCGCACTGGTTGTACACGGGCTCGACGGTTTGGATGAGATCACCATAACTGGACCCACGCGCGTGGCCGAAGTTCGCGAAGGTATCGTGCGAACCTATGAGGTCACGCCGGAAGAGTTTGGATTCCAGTGTGCCCCTCTGGCAGATATTCGTGGCGGCGATGCACCGGAAAATGCGGAGATTATTCGTGCGCTGTTGAGAGGCAAGAAATCAGCCCACCGTGATGTTGTTTTGCTCAACTGCGCGGCGGCACTGGTGGCGGCGGGAAGAGCAGACCACATAGCCGAGGCCGTGCCGCTAGCCACGCACTCGATTGATTCGGGCGCAGCCACGAAGAAGTTGGATGTGCTGGCAAGGTTTACCAATGCGCCAGGATAAGTGATACAGCTGTCATCCTGAGCGAAGCGAACGACTATGCAATTTCTCGCCCGATGGCGATGCCCAGTTTCCCATGGGGTTCTCTTCCGTATTCGGGCAAAGCCGGCGATCAGCCAGTCCGCGTCTGGGAAGAAAGGCCGGCGGGATGGGAGTACACAGGTCCTTGGTTTGCGCTCAGGATGACCAAATGGGGAGCGATTTGTTTGTTGAGGGTGAACAACCTGCGGAGATCTACTTCACTTCCACCTTCGCCAAGTACTGCGCCACGTGCACGTTCCATCCCAAATCCTTTTTCATCACGTCACGCAGTTGACCGGAAGCGTCTGGCTCGCCGTGCACCAGATATGTGACGCCGGGCGGGTTGCGGAAAGTGTGCAACCACTCCAACAGTTCCGGCGGATCGGCGTGGTCGCTGAACTGCTCCAGCGCTGCGACCTGTGCCCGAATAGGAACAGAATCACCGAACAGCTTCACTTCTGGCGCTTTGCTCTTGATGGTGAATCCCCGGGTGCCGGGAGCTTGAAAGCCGATGAAAAGAATCAGATTCCTGGGATCGGGCAGGCGCTGTGCCAGGTGGTGCATGATGCGGCCTCCGGTGACCATTCCGCTGGAAGAAATGATGATCGAAGGAGATGCAACTTCGTTGATCTTCTTCGACTCTTCGGGAGTTGACGCGAAAGTGAAGCCTGGCCAATTCAGCGGGGATCCATGTTGCTGAATCAAATTGCGAGTGTCATCGCTGTATTCTTCAGTGTGCTTCAAGAAAATCTGGACTGCCTTGATGGCCATGGGACTATCGCAGAAGACGGGCAATCGCAGCATCTGGCCCGACTCCATAAGGTGCTTGAGGATGAAAAGGAATTTCTGCGTACGCTCAATGGCGAACGCGGGCACGACAACACTTCCGCCACGCTTGGCTGCGGCCGTAATCAGGGCAGCCAGTTCCGGCAGCGGATCTTGCTTGGGATGAAGCCGATTTCCGTAAGTTGACTCCATCACCAAGACGTCTGCCGTTTCACCTTCCATGGGGCCGGAGTGCACGACTTTTCCGGGCGCGATGGTTTGGTTGCGGACGCGGCCAATGTCACCAGTGAACAGCAGCCTGCGGGTCTGACCAGCCGTCTGGAGCGTGATTTCAGCCATGCATGAACCCAGAATGTGCGCGGCGCGAACAAAGCGGAAAGAAAGCTCGGGGGAGACTTGCACCGTCTGCTCGACATTCACCGGCTTGAAGTTTCTAAGCGAGTCTTGCGCTTCCTCGAGCGTATAGAGCGGGAGGGCTGGGTAATGTTTCGATTTGTTCGTCTTGTTGTAGAACGCAGCATCTTCTTCCTGCAGGTGGCCGGAGTCGGGCAGAATGATGCCGCATAAATCAATCGTCGGCGGCGTAGCGTAGATGGGCCCGCGAAAACCTGCCTTCACCAGGCGCGGAATCCAGCCACAATGGTCGAGGTGTGCATGGGTAAGAATGACGGCGTCAATCTCTTGGGCCGGGACCGGCAGGTCCCGCCAGTTGCGCTCGCGCCATTCTTTCTGCCCCTGAAAAAGGCCACAGTCGACGAGTACCTGCAAGCCGCTCGTACTGGAATGCTCTGCTGAGGTGTTGATGAGATGCTTCGATCCGGTAACCGTGCCGGCAGCGCCGAGGAATTGGATGTAGGCCAACGAATCCTCCTAACTCAAATAAAATTTGTCAAACACGCATTGCAGCGGTAGCGATGGCGAGCTCTAAGAACCACGATTGAAGATTACTTCGAATCGTCCGCCTGAATTTTGAAAGTATTATTCGCAGTATCGCTTTCCGGGACGCTGCTGTCGTTGACAACAACTTCCCGAGGTGCCGTCGGAACTTCCATGCGGATCACGCCCTTGTTCTTGCCACGCACCTCCAGCCGTTTGGTGACTTCGCCACCGTCGAATCTTACCGTGACTGGCACTTCGGCTCCTGCACCTCCCCAATTTTCCACCGTGACGGTGACCATGTAGCCTTCGGTCAGCATTTTTCGGGGGAAAGCCGACGCGACGCGAAAGTCAGGCAAGCCACGATCGCGATAGACCCAATCATCGAAAAACCATTCCAGATCACGCTGGGTCTGCGCCGCAATCAATCGAGGCAAGTAAGAAGGCTCTCTGTCCTGCACTGGATGATATCCGGCCAATGCTTTCTTGAGCGCCGGTTCCCCGACCATATCCCGAAGCATCCACCAGACGTACATAGCCTTGCCACGGTACAACTCTTCACTCGCGGTATTGAGCAGCGAATGATCTATTGCATCTTCAGACCTCGGAGCGAAATCCGGTCTGTCGGCGTCCAAGAATGCCGAGCGGTGTAGACCCATGTAGTCAAGCGCGGCCTGCCGCCCACCTGTCTGTTCCAAATAAAGAGCTTGCATGAAATGCGCGAGGCCTTCGTGGATCCACGGACGCGGCGAGGTAAACGCGGAGTGAGTCAGAGCATGCAGCAGCGAAATCTGCGCCCGCTTAAGATCGTCTCCCAGAGGTGTCAGCAGCAGATTGCCGCTCTCGAACGGAACTGCTGCGCTGTCGGGTAGCTCGACCACTTCGGCTTTGGCTCGCGGCGGACCGAACCAGTTGGTAATGAGAGGAAGAACTTTGTCTGTTGCTTCGGCATAGCTCTCGGCGGCCGATTTGTGCTCAGTCAAGCAATGAATGCTAACTATCCCGCGGTTCAGTAGCGAATAGCTTGCAATGACAAAAGCTGGGATGGTTTGGCCCAGCGGTTGGAATTCACACTCGGCGACCAACTGGCCTTGCCGTTCCGGCGGAGAAATTCTTCTACAGCCCGCCGTGTTAAGAATGATTTCCGGTGGCGCTCCGGCACCCTCGTTTAGCGCGCTTACCTGCAACTGCATCTGAGAGTCGGCTTCGCGACGCTTCCACCGTCCAAGCGTATCGAACATGCTGTTGCCGTCCGAGAGATCCGCGGCTTCTGTGGCTATTGGATACCAGGCCACGTATCCCGCACCGCGCACTGAGGTGAATTTGGAGCTGATCTGATCCCAGTCCGTTGTGCCGGCTGCGGCTTCGGGGGTGCCGATGCGCGTGAGCCTTGTGGTATCGAGCGGGACGACGCCTTCATAGGCGATCTCCAACTCAAGTGTGTCCTTGGGCACGACGACCTGCGGCAAGCTCACAATCGCTTCTGACAACGCTCCGGTGTGATCAATGTCGGAGGTATAGATTTGCGACACAAACTGGAGCGGCTTTTCTCCGGCCTTGACAGAACGCCAGTCCAGTGAAGAAGAAATCTGCAGGACTGCGGTTTTCTGCGGCTGGTTGGAATCGTTCCGCAGCGTGACTTTGCCGCGGACCGCAAGCCGATGCTGCTCCGGTTCAACTTGAACGTTGAGATCGTAGTTGGCGAACGCAAAGGCCTCGCGGTCCAGGGAGAAAGCGTTCGCCACAGAGACACAGAGGGCACCGAGGAAGCAAAAGTGCACGACTCGAGAATTCATTTCTCACCCGAGGAACTTTCGCGGGCGCGCCTTTGCCTCACGATTTCATACAGCACTACGGCTGCGGCTACGGAGACATTCAGAGACGATACTTTGCCGAGCATGGGAATCGAAACCAGGAAATCGCACTTCCTCTTCACCAAATCATGCAGCCCTTTGCCTTCCGCGCCCAGAACCAGCGCACAATCCATGTTGTAATCGAGCGCGTCATAGGTCTGAGAACCGCGCTCGTCGAGACCGACAGTCCAGATGTTGCGCTCCTTCAACTCTTCCACCGTGCGGGCGATGTTGGTTACTTTCGCAATCGGCAGATGTTCGCTTGCACCTGCCGACGCTTTGGTGACGGTTCCCGTGACGCTTGCCGCGCGGCGCTCTGGGATAACGATGCCGTCCGCGCCGGCTGCATCTGCGGTGCGGAGGATTGCTCCCAGGTTGTGCGGGTCTTCGACGCCGTCGAGTACCACGACGAGGGAGTGTTGTCCTCGCTTGGCTCCGACGACGTCATCGAGATCACTGTATTGCTTCGCGGATGTGACCGCTACGACGCCTTGATGTGCGGCATTGCCGGCCATGCGGTCCAACTCAGTTCGTTGCAGGAAGCGCACCGGCACAGCGAGTCGGCGGCAGTCTTCGATTAGACGCTGCAGGCGCAGGTCGTGACGCTCCTTGGCCATGCCAACCCACTCGAAAGCGCGTCCGCGGGCCTTGAGAGCTTCGGAGACAGCGTTGATTCCGTAGATGTAATGCATGGAATATTCAGTGTACCGAAAGGTGAGGAAGAGATACGTTCAGCGGGATTGACGCTCCAGAATGTCCACAATTTCGTCGGGCTCGGGACGCTCAGTGTAATCCTCATTCGCGGAGGCGTAGAGTACGGTTCTGTCGTGGTCGAGGATGTAAGTTGCCGGGATCGGCAGTTCCCAAGTTTCATCGCCATTGGCAAACGGAAGGTTGACGAAGCTGCGGCGATAAACCGCTTGTTGTTCGTCATTTACCTGGTGGGTCAGGCCGAACTGGCGCGCGACTTTGTTGCCTGAATCCGAGAGCAGAGAAAAACACAGTTTGTACTGGTCGTGCATGAAGAAAGATTGCTTGACCGTTTGCGGCGAGATGGCTACAAACGAGGCTCCACATCGCGCCATCTGCGCCAGCGCAATATTCATGGCTTCCATTTGTCCGACGCAGAAGGGGCACCAACGTCCGCGGATGAAGGAGATAACAAGACGTCCTTTGGCGAGCAAGTTAGCCGAAGAGACGATCTTGCCGTTGTGATCTGGGAGTTCGAATTCCGCTGCCTTTTCCCCGATGCGCAGGATGTTGTCGGCAAGACGACGCTCTTTTAATTCTGCCGTAGCTCGATCGTGAATGGCCCGCGTTTCCGGCAGAACGTATTTGGCAATCAGTTCCTTGCGCTCCGCGAGAGTGTCGCGGAGTGGCCGCGGGTTCGTGCCTAGAGCGGATTCTTCAACGCAGCGCCATTTCATCATGATGGACAGAGCACGGGAGAAGGGCTCAGCCGTGCCTCCCACACGGTTTACCAATTTGTGGGATTACCCGCCACTGAAGTGGCGGGCTACTTTCAATCGTCCTTCCAGGACGAACCACGCTTCACGACGAACTACGAATTGCCTTTGCTCACGCATTCTACATTCCTGGCAGCTTCATCCCAGCGAGACGGCGTGCGAAGCTGGGTTTACCCATCTGCTTGAACATCTTCTTCATTTGGGCATATTGACGAAGAAGATTGTTTACTTCCTGAACGCTGGTGCCGGAGCCGCGGGCGATGCGCTTGCGGCGGCTGCCGTTGATTACTTCGTGGTGATTGCGCTCGTGCATGGTCATCGAACCGATCATGGCCTCGACACGGTTGATTTGTTTTTCGTCGACGTTGTCAGCGGCTTTCTGCAAGCCTGAAAATGGTCCGATGCTGGGAAGCATACCGATCAGGCTCTTCATCGATCCCATCTTCTTAACCTGGCGAAGCTGGTCGCGGAAATCTTCAAGTGAGAAGCCATCGCCGGTGAGGGCCTTGGTAGCCATCTCCTCGGCTTTTTTCTTGTCGATCTGCTGCTCCGCGCGCTCAATGAGTGAAAGAATGTCGCCCATGCCGAGAATGCGCGAGACGATACGGTCGGGATGGAAGGGCTCCAGCGCGTCGTACTTTTCGCCGACGCCAATGAACTTGATGGGCTGCCCGGTCACCTGGCGAATGGAAAGGGCCGCACCACCGCGGGCGTCGCCGTCCATCTTGGTGAGCACCACGCCGGTGAGTGAGAGCTTCTTGTGGAACTCGTCGGCAGAGCGGACCGCGTCCTGGCCGGTCATGGCGTCGGCGACGAACAAAATTTCTGACGGATTCAGCAGCTTCTTCAGCGACTGCATCTCGTCCATGAGTTGATCGTCGATGTGGAGGCGGCCGGCGGTGTCGACGATGAGCACGTCGCATCCGGAAACCACTGCCTCACGGCGCGCTTCTTTGACCAGCCGCTCCACCGTCGCCGTGTTCGCTTCAGCGGCCTCCCCTTCGTAGATGTTTGATTTGACGGCCTGCGCCACAATTTTCAGTTGTTCGCGTGCAGCGGGACGGTACACATCCACTGAAACCAGCAGCGGACGATGTCCGCCATTCTTCAGCCAGTGCGCCAGCTTGCCCGAGGTTGTGGTCTTGCCGGAACCCTGGAGTCCGGCCATCAGGATCACGGTAGGCGGCTGCGAGGCAAATTTCATCCGCGCGGTGTCGTGTCCGAGGGTCTCGACCAGTTCGTCGCGGACGATCTTGATGACCTGCTCGCCGGGCGACAGAGCTGTGAGAACTTCCTGGCCGACAGCTTTGGCCTGGATGCGGTCGATCAGCTCCTTGACGACTTTGAAGTTGACGTCGGCTTCAAGCAGCGCCAGCCGAATCTCGCGCAGCGCCTCCGCAATGTTCTCTTCGGAGAGCTTGGCTTGTCCGCGAAGGCTCTTGAACGCTCGCTGCAGTTTTTCTTGAAGATTCTCGAACATGGCCTTTCCAGAGTGTATATTACCAGCGCTCGGTTAAGAATCATCGGTCCCGAGGATGCCTGAACACAGGATCCCGTCTGATTGATTGCAGGAGAGAAAGAGGGGATTGCTCGAGTCACGTGCGAGACTCGCGATCAATTCTGCCATCCCACTGATTGCTACGGAGACGGGAGGATCGAGGAATCGGCAGCGGATTTTTTATGTGTCTTTGCCGGACCCGGTCCGACTCGAAAGAGCGGAGCTGCCCCGTTTGGCTAGGGATCGAGTCTGAATACCCCGGCAACGGTCGCCAGGCAGAAGAAGTATTTTTGAAGAATGTTGGGACGACCGGAGCTGTGTTTACGGCGCAAACACTTCCCTCGCAGCCATCACCGTGTCGCAGTGGATCGTCACCGTGTCATCCACATTGCGGGCGTAGCCGCCGGCGAAGGTGACCATCACAGGAATGTCTCGTGCTCTCGACACGCGAAACACTAACTCGTCGCGCTTCTTCAATCCTGCAATCGTTAGAGACAGGCCACCCAGTTGATCTTCACGGTACGCATCGGCGCCCGCGATGTAGCACAGCAGGTCGGGCTCGAACTGGCGCAGTCCGGAGCTGAGTGCGTTGTCGAGCCAGGCCAGATAGTCGTCGTCTCCGACGCCGTCCGGCAGGTCTACGTCGATGGAAGAGGGCGGTTTCCACATGGGGTAGTTGTTGTGCTGATGCAGCGAAATCGTGAAGACGTCGCCCGCGTGTGCTCCATGCATCTTAGCCGGCCGCGCTTGAGCTAGTGTGGACCTGGAGGCCGACGGCAACGGCTCACTAGCCGTCCGCGTGGCGGCAAAGATTGCCGCGGTGCCGTTGCCGTGATGAACGTCGCAATCGACAGTCATGGCGGTGTGAATCTTGTCGTCGCGCTGCATACGACGGATGGCGACGGCAACATCGTTAATCATGCAGAATCCCTCGCCATGGTCGGGAAACGCATGGTGGAAGCCGCCGCCAATGTTAATGGCGATGCGATCGGTCAAAGCCTGGCGCGCGGACAGAATCGATCCGCCTGCCGCCAGCCAGAATGCCTGGACGAGTTCGGGGGAAAAAGGAACTTCGAGTTGCATCTCTTCCTGCGGGCTGAGCGTGCCGGTCTTCAGCTTGCGAACATACTCCGGGGCGTGGACCAGCAGGATGTCCTGATCGGAAGCTGGTTGGGGAAGGAGGAAGTCCTCGGCACTGGCGACAGCCGTTTGCAGCAGGCGGTCGTGAACTCGGCGATATTTTTCCGCAGGGAAGACGTGTGCGCCGATGGGAAGGTAATAATTGTCGCTGTAAATGAGTTTAAAGGGAAGCATACCCGTACGCTTCCATGATACTGCGGCGTCATGCTGCCATGGCCTGGACGGGGAGTTTCTGGCTAAAGCGCGAACCAGCAAGCGGGGCACAGAGAATGCCTTTCGAGGTCTAGTGGGCGACAGGCACGTAAGGGGTTCTTCGACTGCGTTGTGGTTTGCTTCGCGCACGACAACTTCGCTCCGGATGACCGCGCAAGACATGCCACGGAGGATGGTTAGCGCTTCTTGGGTGAATTCAGGGTCGGCGCGACCATGGGTCTTCTTACCGGCACAATTGCTCCCTTTGACGGATCGGCCGCGGCGCTGGCTCGGGTCAGCACTTCTTCCTGAATGTATTGCACGAATTCCTGGATCTGGCGCTGCATTTCTTCCATGCGCTCCCGCATTTGCAGGATGATCGCCATACCGCTGATGTTCACGCCCAGATCGCGGGCCAGCGAGAGAATGAATTCGAGCCGTTGCAAATCCTCGTCAGTGTAGAGGCGGGTGTTGCCCTCGGTGCGGGAAGGCTTGAGCAGGCCTTCGCGTTCGTACAGGCGCAGGGTCTGGGGATGGATTCCATACATCTCGGCGACAGCCGAGATCATATATGCGCCTTTGGACTTCCGCTTAGTCATCGGGCCAGAACCTACGATCACCAATTTACAACAAAACAAAGCGGCCACGGCTCGTCATGGATTCGCCCGCATCAAAAAACAAATCCGTGTTCATGCCTGCCAATTCGTGGTCGAGGGTTACTCACTTTGGTGGCGCAAAATGGCCGTCAAAATTTCACTTCTGTGTCTTCCGCCCGGAATTTAAGCCTAAACCAAGCTCCCATCGAATACGCAATCGAGGTCAGGAAGGGCGGCTGTCACGAAGGCTGGCCCTAAACATTCACCACCCCTGCAACTTGGCGAAAAGAGGTTATAACATTCGTAACCCAAGTGGTATCCGCCTGTTAGACCTCGGAGATATGGCGATTGGGAAATCCATAAAGAAGCTATGACGGATACGAGATACAAGACACCGATTGCGCCTACCCAGTGAGCGGAACGGTTGCGAATGCGGTAACTTATCAGCGACCCCAAGAGCGCGCTACCGCCCAAAAGAGGGGATTGTAGAAAACCTATATTTGGTAACGGGCTTGGAGTTAGCAATAGTTAAGGACACAAATCCGACCAAAACGCCGCCTATCATAGCCATGGGAGCGTGGAGGAACAGCCCCAGCATCTCCTCCCCGATCGATCTGGCTGTAGCCGCGCGCGCACTCATTCTTTCCGGTTGGGACCTGGTGGCGCGGAATCTTTACGCCGCGGGTTCCGGCTTCTGTTCCGCCGGAGCCCATCCGGCTGGCTTCAGTGCATGGTTAATGAGGTACGCCACCACGCCTGCTGCGATGAGGATCATGGCGAAGGCAAACGAACTCATATTCCACACTTGCTCATGTTTACTTCGGACAATAGAAAATCCCAGCAGCAGCATAGGTGGAATGCCGACTGCAATTGCCCCGAACAAGCCGCCTGGAACTCGGAACGGACGCGGAAGATTAGGCTCGCGGAAGCGCAAGACAGCTAGGGCGGCAAATTCCAGCATGAGGCTGAAGCCGTAAAGAAGGATGTCGAGCGTCACCAGCCGGGCAAAACCCAGGCCGAGGCACAGCGCCCACCCGATGGCGCAGGCTAGAATAGCGACCCAGGGCGCCCGTGAGCGGCGCTGCAGCTTCCCGAATATGCTGGGCAGCATTCCGTCCTGGGCCATCGCCAGCGGCAAGCGCGAGTAGCTCATGACGAGTGCATTGAACATGCCGAAAGCGCTGATCATGCCACCAAGGACCACGCCAATTCGCAGCAGCGGCCCACCTAGCAAACCCGCGATATCAGCCCATGAGCCTGTTTCCCAGGCGGTCGGAGCCAGACCGGTCATCCACATGGCCGCGACGGGTAGAACGTAACTGAGGGCCACGATCACGACTGCCGCCAGCATGGCGCGGGGATAGGTCCGCTGCGGGCGCTCGACCTCGGTGGCGATGGTCGAGGCGTTGTCCCAGCCCATGTAGTTCCACATGCAGATGAGCAGGCCGCCAAGAATGTCCACGGTGGAAGTTGTTGGCTTGGTGACAGCATTGGCAAGCGCGCCAAGCTTAAACGGCGCGAGCACCACGATTGCCACAAACGGCGCCGACAAGGCAAAGAAAAGCCACAGCGACGTGGTCGATACTACTTTCACCCCGGCCATATTAAGGATGGCGCAGGCAATTACCAGCGCCAACCCAACCATCCAGCCGCGATATCCTTGCTGGAACCAGGGGATCATGCGGGTGAGGTAGGCCACGAACAGGGTGGGATAAATCGCCATGTCGAAAATGGAGGCGACCAGTGAGAGCCAGGCTTCCTGAAATCCCCAGAAATTGCCGAGAGCACGGCGCACCCAGGCGTAGTAGCCGCCTTCATGGGGTAGTGCACTCGATAGCTCGCCGATCATGAAGGCTGTGGGCAGACTCCAAAGCAGAGGCGTGAGAAGCAGAATCAGGATGGCGCGTCCGTAGCCGGCGCCGTGCACGATCTCTTCCGTACCATAGGTTCCGCCCGAGACCATAAAGAACGTGGCCGCGACCAGTGGCCACAAGGTGAGGCGAACGAATTTTTTCCGGTTGGGGACGACGAGAGGTTGGGGATTCTCTTTTTGTTGGCGCTGGGCGCTAGCTGTTGCCAATTTCGATGTGTCCTCCTCAAAGCGACTCGCTCTCAGCTACTCCGCAGCGGGCTGGTTCCTGCTCGAGCTTTCCGGTTTTCGTTAGATTCCGGAAATCACGCTGGAGTTAGTTCGCACGTTAGAGATTACGAGAAAATTTCGGCGATGCAAGAGAAATGTTAGAAATTTTTGTCAGGCAGGCGGGGTACGGAGGTAATGGAAGGGACTTCCTGCAAAGACCTGGAGGCTGCACTGGTGTCGGCGCGGAACACTGCCAACAATTCTCGATGATTCGACGGTGGCTGACGTCTGCCATTGCTGTGATCGCCAGGACGAGTTATCATGCCGTCCGGTTTGGGAGGGCACTATGAAACGACCTTTTCTTGTTATTACTCTCACCCTGGCTGCGCTGCTCGTGGCGCAGCCGTCTCAGGCTCAGAATGCCTTTACCCCCGACCAGATGAAATACGGTCCGGCGCCGCCGTTTTTGCCGGTAGGTGCGCAGCTTGCGGTCCTCGAAGGTGATCCGATGGCTTCGTCGGGCGATTTCACCATTCGCCTCAAGATGCCGGACGGTTACCAGGTCGCGCCGCACACACATCCCAGCCGGGAGAACATGACAGTGCTCTCGGGCACTCTCAAAGTGGGCATGGGAGATCAGTTTGACGCCAGCAAGATGATGAGCTTCGGGTCGGGCAGCTTCGCCTACCTGGATCCCAGCATGCACCACTATGCCATGGCGTCTGGTGCAACCGTAATCCAAATTCACGGAACGTCGCCGGTGAAGTTCAACTACATCAATCCGGCGGACGACCCCAGCATGAAGAAATAGAGGAACCGGAGCGGGAGCCTGCTCAACCAAGGTCTTAATGGATTGGAGGGACGAGTTCCCCGCCGCCGAAGGCAGAGCGGACGCAGTTCGCAACCATTTCAATCACTATGCCGCCTGTCTTTGACTGCGTATTGGATTTCGCCACTTGCCGGGTAAGTAATCGCAAGAAGCCAGTTCGTCTTCCAGTCAGGGGTGATCTGGCTGGCTTCGCGAATAGCGGTAGAGCTTTCCATCCATCAACGGATCAGTTACTAAACCTTCGTCCACAACTCCGCCCGCGGATCTTCGGGGTTTAGCGTTGCGAGTTCGCGCAGTAGTTCCTTGGTGCGCTCATCACGGGGCATTGGGATCGTGACCGTTATTTCAACGATCTCATCACCCCGTGCGCCATCCTGGGTGGCCGAAGGCACGCCTTTTTCACGTAGCCGCAATTTTTGCCCGGGCTGCGTTCCCGGAACAATCTTCAACAACGCGCGCCCATCAATGGTCGGAACCTCGATTTTTGCACCTAAGGCAGCTTCCGTCACCGTGACCGGCACGGTAAGGTAGATGTCGTCGCCTTCACGGCGAAAGATGGGGTGGTCGCCGGTGCGAATGATCACAAAGAGGTCGCCGGGAGGGCCGCCGTGGGCTCCGGCGTTGCCTTTGCCGGGAATGCGAATGCGCTGGCCGTCGCGCGTGCCGGGCTTGATGCGCACTTCGAGCGGTTCGGTTCGCTCGACCGTGCCTTCCCCGTGGCAGGTAGGGCAGGTAGAGATGTTCTTGCCGGTTCCATGGCAGCGTGGGCACTGCACGTTAAATTTCATCCGCCCGCCGGTCTGCGTGACCTGCCCCGTTCCGTTGCATTGGGGGCACTTGCCGGGCTGTTCGAGAAATCCCTGGCCATGGCAATTTGAGCAGACATCCTGACGCGAGATGTTGAGCCGCATCACGCCGCCGCGAATGGCCGTCCAGAAGGGCACGTTGACCTGGTACTCAAGGTCGGTACCGGGCTCGGGGCCCTCCTCGGCGGTTGTGCCGCGTCCTCCGCCGAAGATGCCGGAGAAGATATCGCGGAAGCTGCCGCTTCCAGCAGCGCCGCGTCCCCCGCGACCCGCATTCTCGAACATGTCTGAGAAATCGAAACCGCCGAAATCGACATTGACGCCCTGGCCGCGAGCAGTCCCCTGTCCGCCGCCCCGAAAACCGCCCGCGGCGCCGCCGGCCCGGGCATAGGCCTCAGCCGTTGCCGGATCAATGTTGTCGGAATAGAAGCCGACCTGATCGTAGATCTTGCGTTTCTTGGGATCGCTGAGAACTTCGTTGGCCTCGGAGAGCGCCTTGAATTTCTCCTCCGCAGCCTTATCACCGGGGTTTACATCAGGATGGTACTTACGCGCCAGCTTGCGGAATGCCTTGCGGATATCCTCCGCCGAGGCGGACTTCTTCACCCCGAGGGTTTCGTAGTAGTCCTTCTTGCTTGTCGTGGTCGCCATTCACGTTCGGCACTGCGTTTCAAACCCGCGCGAAGTTCAAATCCGCACGAAACAAAGAGTACGGCGCGGGCACCAGTCCCGCGCCACTACAGTTCTAGCTGAAAGCTGACGGCTCAGAGCTGACAGCTTACTTTTTGTCCTCCACGTCCACGTACTCGGCATCAATCACGCCTTCGTCTTTCTTACCTTGACCGTTGCCGCTAGCCGACGCGCCTGCGCCGTCGGTTGAAGCGCCGCCGCTCGGACCTGCGCCTTGTGGTGCGCCCTGCGGCTGAGCCGCTTTGTACATCTGCTCGGCCAACTTGTGCGAGGCCTGGGTCAGAGTCTCGCGTGCCTTGTCCATCTGCGCCTTGTCGTTTGACTCCAGCGCCTTCTTGGCATCGGCAACGGCGTTCTCGACATCTCCGCGCTCGGAGCCCGAGATCTTATCGCCGTGCTCACGCAGCATCTTCTCGACGTTGTAGACCAGAGAGTCGAGCTGATTCTTGGCCTCGATCGACTCGCGCTGAGCCTTGTCTTCCGCCGAGTGTGCGTCAGCTTCCTTGGCCATGCGTTCGACTTCCTCTTTCGATAGACCCGAAGATGACGTAATCGTGATCTTCTGGTCTTTCTGCGTGGCCGTATCTTTTGCGGTCACATTGAGGATGCCGTTGGCGTCGATGTCGAACGTCACCTCAATCTGCGGTACTCCACGCGGAGCCGGGGGAAGCCCGGTCAGGTGGAACTTACCCAAAGTCCGGTTCTGCGCCGCCATGGGTCGTTCGCCTTGCAGCACATGGACTTCGACTGAAGTCTGACTGTCGGCTGCGGTCGAGAACGTTTCCGTCTTGCGGGTGGGAATCGTCGTGTTGCGCGGAATCATTGGGGTAGCTACGCCACCCAGCGTCTCGATTGCCAACGTCAGCGGAGTCACGTCTAGCAGCAGAAGATCCTTTACTTCGCCGCCCAACACGCCACCTTGAATGGCCGCACCGATCGCCACGACCTCGTCCGGGTTGACGCCCTTATGCGGTTCCTTGCCAAACAGTTCCTTCACCAGAGACTGAATGCGCGGCATGCGCGTCTGTCCACCGACCAAGACCACTTCATTGATCTTGCTGGCATCGACGCCCGCGTCCTTCATGCACTGCTTGCACGGACCAACAGAGCGCTGAATGATGTCTTCGACCATCGACTCCAGCTTCGCGCGCGTCAGTTTCTTAACCAGATGCTTTGGCCCGCCAGCGTCGGCGGTGATGAAGGGCAGGTTGATCTCATGCTCCATCGTGGTCGAGAGTTCAATCTTGGCGCGCTCTGCCGCATCGCGCAGTCGCTGGAGGGCCATTTCGTTCCCCTTGCCGCGCAAGTCCAGGCCCTCGTCCTTCTTGAATTCGTCAATGAGCCAATCGACGATGCGTTGATCAAGGTTGTCACCACCTAAGTGAGTGTCACCGTTGGTGGCCTTGACTTCGATAACCCCTTCGCCTACTTCCAAAATCGAAATATCAAACGTGCCGCCGCCGAAGTCGTAGACCGCAATAGTTTCGTCCTTGCCTTTGTCGAGACCGTAGGCCAGGGCGGCCGCCGTTGGCTCGTTGATGATTCGCTTTACGTCGAGCCCGGCGATTTGTCCGGCATCCTTGGTAGCCTGCCGTTGCGCGTCGTTGAAGTAGGCCGGCACGGTGATAACCGCCTCATTCACCTTTTCGCCCAGATAGTCCTCTGCTGCCTTTTTCAACTTTTGCAGGATCATGGCGGAAATCTGCGGAGGTGTGTGCTCCTTGCCTTGCGCCAATATGGCTACGTGGTCGCCCGACTTGACCACCTTGTAAGGCACCATCTTGATTTCTTCTGACACCTCGTCATAGCGGCGTCCCATAAACCGCTTGATCGAATAAACCGTGTTCTCCGGATTGGTGATGGCTTGCCGCTTGGCCACCTGTCCGACGAGGCGTTCACCTGACTTGGTAAAACCAACTACTGAAGGCGTAGTCCGCCCTCCCTCTTCATTAGGGATAACCTTGGGCTCGCCACCCTCCATCACTGCCACACAGGAATTGGTAGTCCCAAGGTCAATGCCGATAATCTTGGCCATAGTCGTCTCCTCTCGATTCTATAAGTGCTTTATAATCAATGTGCTTGTGATTGCCAACAATACCATGCTAAGACCTGAGTGGAATGTTGTCAAGGTTTAGATGCGGCAGACACTGAGGAAGTTGCGGCGGAGATTGCACGCCTGGTGGGGGAACGCCAGCCGATTGGCGGCCGGAGATCCAGTAGGGGCTATAGATTTTTCGCGCACCGGCGCACGCCATCGCAGTTCGAAGCCAAGAGCGTCCAGGTAGTAGGCAATGCTGGCCTCCACGTTCTTGACGCGAAAGACTGGAAGAGGTGAACCAAAGCTGTTGCTTGAGGATTCTGGCACAGTGCCCTCCAGCACACATCTCCCTCAGATTGCGAGGCGCGGGGTGGGCTGACACCATGCCCTCCCGCCACCGCCGCCAGCTCCTACGATTGCTTCTCCATCGTGAACGCCGTCGTGGTCCCACGCTGCTTATCGGTGTACTCCGCCTTGATCGATTTGCCATCTTTGGACACCGTCATGCGGTACACGCCAACAATTTTCCCGTCCCGCTTGTCGGTCTCTTCGATCGTGTCGTTTCCGATGCGCTTCAATGAAACCATGGTGTGGCCTGGATCGCCCTGGATCGGATAGTCTTTGCCGTCGAACTTCGCGTCGTAGCTGTTGCCGTTCGGATCCGACATCTTCAGTCCATCGGCGGTGCCTTGATAGTTGATGGTAAGCCCGTTGCTGGAGACACTGTTGATTTTTTCCGTGCGCCACGCACCCGACAACGCATGCGACCCTGCCGGTCCCGCGCTTACCCGCTTGGAGGTCGCTTCGCCCGTCACGGGCTGGGTCCCCGTTTTGTCCGTGAACGTGTCGTTTAGCGTGTTCCCGTCGGCCGAGAGGGTCTCGTTGTCTGTGTACATGACCTTCCCGTCTTTCTTTTCGATGATCTCGACTGAGCTGGCATTTACGACGTGAACAGCAACCGTGTCGTAGTACGGATGTCCGGTGACCTTCTGATCGGTTCCGTCGGCCTTCACCGCTACCTTCGGAACGCAGGTCAGGCACTCATACATATTGTTGCGCAACGAATACTTGTCTGCTTTGGAGGGAAGCTTGGCCGTGTCCAGCTTGGTCATCCAGGTCCCATCGAACGGGCTTTGAGCAAACAGCGTCGCCGATGCGAGCAGCACCATTCCTAACGACATTTTCTTCATGGAACACCTCCACGTGAGATTCTGGCAGCCCAGCGGAAAGGTTCGGGCCCGGATACACATTCGATCGCATGTGCTGGCTGTCGGTCGGACGGGCGCAATTGTAGCGCGGGTGCTTCTTCTTTGTCTCTCTGATTCCCCTGCTTAATTTTCCGAGCTATGCCCGGCCTGAAGTGGAAGCCTGACGCCTGCCTTGTATTACTATGCTGGCGATGAGTTCTCGTGTTGGACGATGGCTGCGCGATCCGCTGCTTCTTTTGTCTCTGACTGCAGGCTTGCTGGCTTTCGTTGTGCAATCGGGCGAGTTGGGGACGGCCGACACGATGCATCGGCTTCAAACTACGCATTGGCTGTGGACCTCGGAGCCACAGGTTTTCCCCAACGAATATCCCGAGTTCGGCCTGCACGGCCGTGGAGGTCGGCTCTATAGCTGGTATGGCATCGGCCAGTCGCTGCTCATGTTGCCCGCGGATCTGCTTGGAACGTGGGCTGCGCACTGGGTGATCTTTTCTGGATACGGGGACGATCCCGCCGTGCGCAGCATCGTCGTCAGTTACATCACGAATATTATGGTCAACGTACTGACCGCGCTCATCGCATTCCGACTGCTGCGTCAGCTACGCTTTGACGTGAGAGAGTCAATGGCGGGTGTGCTGGCATTGATGTTCTGCACCACTCATCTCCACTACACCCAGAACATGATGGAGAACAACTCCATCATGTTGCTCACGCTTACTGGATTTTCATTTCAGTATGAGTGGCTGCGGACCGCCAGCCAGCGTGCGCTTTTCCTTGGTTCGTGCGCGCTCGGACTGAATCTGCTAACACGTCTCACCACCGGTTTGGATCTCATCGCGGGAGCAATCTTTGTCTTGCTCGTGCTGTGGTTCGAAGGAGCGCCGGGTCGCGGGTTGTGGCGACGTCTTATCGCTTACAGCAAAGTCGCCGCACCTGTTTACATATTCTTTCTCTTGATCGATCGTGCGTACCAGTTCTATCGCTTTGGGTCACTTACCAATACCTATGTCGCGCTGTTTGCCAAGGAACAACGCCTGCAGGATCCCTCGCTGCCGGCGAATTTTCCCTGGAGCACGCCCTTTCACGTCGGTTTCCTCGGAGCGCTAGTCCAGCCGGAAAAATCTATTTTTCTGTTCGATCCGCTTCTCGTCTTGGCGATTTTTCTTTTGGTTCTCCTCTGGAAAGTGTTGACTCCAGAGGTTCGCGCGTATGGCTTGACATCACTTCTCTTACTGCTCGGCTACATCAGCTTCTATGCTCGATACACTTATTGGAGTGGCGACTTCGCCTGGGGCGATCGATATGTTTCAACCGCGGTTGAACTGGTAGCGCTGATTGCCGTCCCGCTTTTGATGCGCTATCGCGAGCGATTCGGAGTGACCATCTGGCGCGCGGGGTGGGGGGTGGTCGCTGTCAGCCTGATTATTCAGTTGGCGTCGCTGGCCTTTTGGGTGCCGCTGGAGATCTACCAGATGGAGACGCTGGGTCATCCCACGTTTGTGATTGCTCTGCGTTTCAAGAACATCTTGGCCTTCGCGCTCGGCAAGATGGATGCCTGGGGTTTGAACAATGAAGCCATGACACAGGACGCTTGGGATTACGTGCACATCACGACCTGGAATTTTCTGCCGCTTCTGCTGCGGCGTGTAGGGGCAGCGCCGGGCTGGGTAGTGAAGACTGCGTTCGCTGTTTGGCTGGCTGCGATCACGGCGTTGGCGTCGGTGTTGTTACGGTTACAAAGCATCTTGCGAACGGTCGCCGAGGCTCACGCTTGAGGCTCGCGGATTTCATTTCCGTTTGCGACGTGCGGCTTTGGCGCCCTTCCGCCCCGGCGCAGTGGGTGTCGCCTTGGGCAGGTGAGCGACAGTGCGCTTTCTCTGGGCGACGGCTGCGGTTTTTCTTGATGTTCCTCCTGGCTGCTATTCTCTGTTTTGTACTCGGCATAGATCTCTCCCGAACCGTTTAATAATGCGGTTCCTTTTAGATGGAGAGAGTGAGATGGAAGTTGGTTAATACGCGGGAAAGGGCTTTGAGCTTCAGTCATACTTCTCATACCGGATAGACTTCCTGTCCCAACCCAGCGACTTAAGCAGCTCGCGATTCGCTTTGACCATTTTATCGAGACCGCAAATGTAGGCGTGCATGTCAGTCCCGCCTTGCGCAATGCCCGGAACGTGTTCCTGCACATAGCCGCGCAGACCTTGCCACTCCACGCTGCCCCGACTGAGAGTGGGCAAGTAATGAAAGTTAGGCCGCTCGCTGGCCAGCCGCAGGAATTCGTCGTGGTAGTAAATGTCTCTTTCGTAGCGGCTTCCAAACACCAGCCAGAACTGCTTTCCCTGATGGCGTAACTGATCTGTCAGTAGCCAGTGCAGCATGGAACGGAAGGGGGAGATGCCGGTGCCCGTCGCGATGAAGATCGTATCGCGCATGGGCGGACGTAAGATGAAATCGCCAAACGGACCCTGGCAGTGAATCTCATCTCCTTCTTGCATGTCGCAGAGAAAGTTCGACATGAAGCCATCCTGCACGCGGTTGAGGCACAGGGCGAAGCGGGGATCTTCTCCCGGTGGCGAGGCGATTGAATAGGCGCGGGTGAGTTCCTCGCCATCGGGTTTGAGTTGCCGGAACGACAGCCATTGCCCGGGCACGAAGCCGAAGCGTCTCATGCCGAGCATCTCGAACTCGAGGTGCTTTGTGAGTTCGGATAAAGGTACGGAGCGCACAAGATGTGCAATGCGAGTTTGAAAGGCAGCCAATAACTATGTAGATGAAGGTCAATGTACTGAAGAAGCGAAAGTTGGGATGCGAAGGACTTCTACTCCACGGTGACAGATTTGGCCAAGTTCCTCGGTTGGTCGACGTCACATCCGCGCCGCACGGCAATATGATAAGCGAGCAACTGCAGGGGAACGATCTCGAGAATCGGCGATAGTTCTTCCGGGGCCGCGGGAATGTAGAGCACATGGTCGGCTGCTTCTTTGATCTCTGCATCGCCTTCGGTGGCGAGCGCGATTACCACTCCGGAACGCGCTTTCACTTCCTTCAGATTGGACATTGTCTTCTCGTAACGCAGCACCGATCCGGGATTGTTCACGTCTTTTGTGGCAACAATGACTACTGGTAGATTCTCGTCTATGAGTGCGTTGGGGCCATGCTTCATCTCGCCGGCGGGGTATCCCTCGGCGTGGATGTAGGAAATTTCCTTCAGCTTGAGAGCGCCTTCGAGGGCGATGGGATAGTGGATGCCTCGGCCCAGAAACAAGAAATCGTGAGCACGTTGAAATCGTTTGGCCAGGTCATCGCAGTCTTCATCCCGAGTAAGCAAAGCCTCGAGCTTGCCAGGGATTCGGGTCAATTCCTGCACCGCGGCGCTGGCCTGCTCGCGCGTCATGCTGCCACGCACCTGCGCCAGGTAAAGAGCAAATAGGTATAGAGCTGTTAGTTGGGCGGTGAATGCCTTGGTCGAGGCCACGCCGATTTCGGGCCCTGCGTGAGTGTAGAGAGTGCCTGCGGCTTCGCGCGTGATCATGGAGCCGACTACGTTGCAAATGGCAAGAGTCTTCGACCCTTTGGCTTTGGCCTCGCGCTGGGCGGCAATCGTGTCCGCAGTCTCACCTGATTGCGAGATTACGATGGTGATCGTGTCCGGAGCGATGATGGGATCGCGATAGCGCCATTCGCTGGCGTAGTCGATCTCGACCGGTACGCGGGCGAGGCTCTCGATCATGAACTTGCCTGCCTGACCTGCGTGCCAACTGGTGCCACACGCGGTGATGTTTATCTTCTTCGCGGCGCGGAACTCGGCCTCCGTTATTTCCATTTGGTCGAGGAAGATGTGGCCCGTGTCCTGAGAGACCCGGCCCAGCGTGGTGTCGCGAACGGCACGAGGCTGCTCATAGATTTCCTTGAGCATGAAGTGCTTGAAGCCGCCCTTTTCCGCCATGATTGGGTCCCAGGTGACATGCTGCACCTGGCGTTGGATTGGCTTGCCGTCGAAGTCGGTAAGCTGAACGCCCTCCGGAGTCACTACGGCGAGATCGCCGTCGGCGAGGAAGAAGATGTCACGCGTGTGATAGAGAATCGCGGGCACATCCGAAGCCACGAAGTATTCCTCGTTGCCCAGGCCGATGACTGCAGGAGGACCGTTGCGAGCGGCCACGATCTTGTTGGGTTCATCGACCGAAATCACGGCCAGGGCGAACACTCCGGTGAGTTGCTTCACTGTTTTTCGCACTGCCTCTTCGAGCGCAGGACGGTTTCCGTTACCCGTCTTCAGCAAATATTTCTCCACCAGATGAGCGATGACTTCGGTATCAGTCTCGGTGGTGAAGACGTGGCCTTCTTCGATGAGTTTTTTCTTCAGGCTGAGGTAGTTCTCGACGATACCGTTGTGGACCACAACAATGCTGCCGGTGCAGTCGCGATGCGGATGCGCATTTTCTTCGGTGGGACGTCCATGGGTGGCCCAGCGAGTATGGCCAATGCCGTAGGTGCCGTCGAGCGGCTTCAGGCGGATGACTTCTTCGAGATTGCGCAGCTTGCCTTCGGCGCGGCGAATCTGGAGACCGTCTCCGTTACCGGCAACGGCGATGCCGGCCGAATCGTAACCGCGGTATTCAAGGCGTTTGAGCCCTTCAAGGATGACAGGAACAACTCGCTTCTTCCCAACGTAGCCAACGATGCCACACATATGCAGAGAACCCCAAAAATCCGTTAGTCCGCCAAGGAGAAGCGAAACTCTTCAATCACTGGGTTGGTGAGCACTTCACGAGCCATGCGTTCGACTTCGGCCTGAGCTTGGTCCCGGCTGAGCCCGCCATCGAGGGTGATTTCAAAATACTTGCCCTGGCGAACATCCTCCAGGCCTTTATAACCCATCTTCTTTAACGCGCCTTGAATGGTCTTGCCTTGGGGATCCAGAACGCTCTTTTTGAGGGAAACGTAGACGTAGGCGGTCATATGAATGAGTAGCATTATACGGCATGAAGATTCCTCACGGGACGCACTCAAGTTCGGTTGCGAGACCCCTGCTCAGCTCAGTCGCATGATCTGTTCGTCGAGCTCCGCCAGAGCCTGTTCCAGAATCTTTCGGTAGCGTGGGTTCTCCACCGAGCGGATCTGCTCTAAAATCCTGCTCCGGGAAAGCTTCAATCCCTGTTTGCGGGATTCGATCTCTCTTTGTTGGGGCGTAAGATCGGGCTTTGGCTCCGCCGTGGTTAAGGTTGCGTCCTCTTGCTGCAGTTCGACCGATTTGCTCTCCCAACCGCGTGCCACAGGAGAATTATACGGCGGCCGAAGGAGCATGACGATACGCCAGAGGTGAGTTTCAGATCTCGGTCTCGTATTTCGGGCCGTTGTACTTCAGCGCTTCGGTTCGGCCTACAAATCTTGAGGTAAGCAGAAGTGGCGAGGGATCCGTTGTGATGATCCCTGCAAACGCGGCGCTCCCAGGTTCCTACGATTACGGTGAAGCAGCGCGCTCTCGCATCCTATGCCGCGCTCGACCGGTGGGACGCATAACTGCAGCAAGAGGGCGAGCCCGCCTAGCTTGGTCGAGCGGCGGCGCGATTGCGATGGGCATTGGCATCTGGGCGATGCACCTTAAGGGGATGTTGGCCTTCCGTTTGCCTGTGCCCGTCGAGCACGATTGGCCGACAATTCTGGCAGCGCTCATTGTGGCAATCGTCGCGTCTGCGGTGGCGCCGTATGTGGCGAGCCGCCCGAAAGTGGGTCTAGGCGAGGCCTTGACCGGCAGCGAATTTATGGGCGGGGGCATCGCCGGCCTGCACTACCTCGGCATGGCCGCAATGAGATTACCCTGCCATCACTCAGTATTCTCCCCTTTTGATGATGTGTTCCATCTTGCGGGCAATCCTATTTTCTCGAATTGCGCTACTGATGGCATTCGATCTGCGAGAGGAGACGAAATGGACTGTTCCGCGAAGGCTTGGCACCGCCATTGTGAGGGGAGCCGCTGTCTCCGTGATGCACTACACCGGAATGGCCGCACTTTCATTCCCGCCTCGCCTCCGAATCTTTTCCACGCTGCGAACATCTCCCCCTTGGCATCAATGGAATTGCAATTGTGACCTTGATCGTGATTGTGGCCGGCATCACGACATGGTCCGTGGAACGGCGGGTGAGGGCCGAAGTTCGGCGGCTCAATGAAGACTTGGAGCGTGGCGTCGCCGGGCTCGATTTCCAAGGTGAACTGGCAGAGACCAACATTCAGATTCCAATCATCTTTATCACCGCGCATGGGGAACATTCACGATTTGGTACGGTCGCGTTCCTCGGCAGGCAAATTGGCGCGGCTGTTATTGTCTTGCAGTCCGGCCAGATTTCGCCACTGGCAGAGTTCCGGCTGCCCTCCACGATGACGCATGAGGAGATGGTCAGAGCATCGGGTCCTCGCGAGAGACGGTGACCCGCTTGCTTCGTGATATGAAGAAACGACAACTGATCCCTCTCGATGGGGCGACCCCTCGTGATTCGAAATCGGAGAGCTCTGGAAGCCCTAGCCATATAGCCCTCCCCCCAAGGCTGGAAGACGACTGCTGTTTGGGTCGCCCTCTGCCTCTTTTCAAAGGAGAATCACAGGCCGAAGAGTTCGCGTAGGCGTCTGGTCTGCGCGCGGCTGACCGGAATTTCCGTTTGCTTCTTGTCGTCCATGCGCAGCTGATAGGAACTCTTGAACCAGGGGATCACCTCGCGGATGCGGTTGATGTTTACCAGATATGAGCGGTGAGCCCGCCAGAAAAGGTTAGGATCGAGGCTGTCGAGTAACTCTTCCAGGGTTCGGCAGTTGGATTGACCTTCCATCCCGGATAGGCCGCATGTGACTACGCTGATCACTCCGTCTTCAATCGAAGCGTAGCAAATATCCTTTTGGTCCACCAGGAACATGCGCCCGACGGTTTTGAGCAGAATCTTGGATGGCTGCGGCTTCTGCGACTCCAACATTCGGACCAGAGTCTCAAGTCGCTCGGCCGGCAAACCGTCCGTATCCTGCTTGGAGCGTGCTTTCTGTAGCGACTGCGCGACGCGCTCTTTGTCGAACGGTTTGAGCAGATAGTCGACGGCGTTTACTTCGAACGCCTTCACTGCATACTGATCGAAGGCGGTCGCGAAAACGATTTTGGGTAGTGGAACCTTCTTGTCCAGGAGCTTCTTGATGACCCCAAAGCCGTCAAGCCCGGGCATCTGGACATCCAGGAAAACGAGGTCTGGATTGTGTTCTTTGATGAGGTTTACCGCTTCGAGGCCGTTTTTGCCCTGGGCAACGATATTGACGTCGCCGGCGTTCTTGAGCAGGTATGCAAGCTCATCGCGGGCGAGTTGCTCATCGTCCACGATTACCGCGGATAAAGACATTCCTTCTCCGGAGTGCCAGAGGAACTGCTAACCAGAAGTATAGTGTCGTCGTTTTGCCAGCGTCAACGCCGCTGGGAGTGCTGCTGCATCATGTTGCCGATGTCCATCTTGGTGTGGCCTGCGGGGATCTCCAACAGGCTGGCCGACTGCGTGCCCTCTTGAATGTTGCGCAACTCTCCGGGGCTCGAGTGGCCCTGCCATTTGACGAGAAGCGTAGTTCGGGATCCAGCCACACAGCACTCGGCTCGCCACTGGAGTTCGTGCCTTCGTATTTGACGGCGCTCCGGCCGTTGGCGAAATGGACCTTGGCTTGAGTCGGAGTGCCGGCCTTTGTGTGCCTACAATTTCAGCGGAGAACTCTGTCTGCGCAAAATAGCGATGCGCAAGGAAAGATGAAGCGATGAGGTAGAGGATGTGGGCAGAGAATCGAATCACGCGAATTCTCCTTAAAATATTCAGGCAGCGAGTTGGGGAGTATTCCAATACAAAAGTGGAAGAAAACATAGCAGAAACGGCCTGAGCCTAACAGGCCGCTGGTCTCACTCTGTCTCACTCTGGAACACGGTCAAGTCGCGTGGGCACGTGCCGGATGGGCTTGGATAGTCCGCGTGCGATCCACTTTGTCATCAAGTGATGCTGACGATCCTCGAAGCCCAGCTTACGATAAATCCGGTGAGCCGTTGTGTTCGGGCGAGTGACTTCCAAGTGAATGGAGTTGACGCCAAGGGAGCGCGCGGCCTCTTCCACGAATGCTACAGCCTGACGTCCCCAGCCGCGTCCACGATAAGTTTCTCGAAGGTAAAATTCGTCGATGAAGGCATCGCGGCCAAGTAATTCAAGGCTGTAGCCCAACGTCAGCACCAGGTAGCCCACGGCGGCGTCGCCATTCTGAATCAGCCAGATGCAGCCAAGCGAATCATCGCGCAGCAGGCCCATTAAAGCGGCGGGAGAGTTCTCTTCGTCGAAGTGATGGCCGTCGAAAGCATAGTACACGCGCACGAATTCCAGGATTACATCGGCATCGGCTTCCTGCGCCAGGCGAAACAATGGGCCGCTGGTCACACTACATTCTCCAAGGCCAGGGCCATGCCCATGCCGCCGCTCACGCAGAGCGTAGCGACACCCCGCTTAGTGTTGCGCTTGCGCATCTCGTGCAGCAACGTGACCGTGATGCGCGTGCCGGTGCAGCCGATGGGGTGGCCGAGAGCAATCGCTCCACCATTGATGTTGAGTTTATCGCGATTGAAATTCAATTCGCGGTCACAGGCTAGGACCTGCGCAGCGAAAGCCTCATTGAGTTCGACGAGCCCAAAGTCCTGGAGCCTCAGATTGTGTTTTTCCTCTAGCTTGCGCAAGGCGGGGACAGGGCCGATTCCCATGGTTCGTGGCTCGACTCCGGCAGAAGCCACAGCTGTGATGCGGGCCAGCGGTTTCAGATTATTACGCTGCACGAAGTTCGCGCCGGCAACGAGCACGGCGGCAGCGCCATCGGTTATGCCCGATGAGTTGCCCGCCGTGATTGTGCCGGCATTCGAGAACACGGGAGCCAGCTTACCCAATTTTTCGATGGTCGGATCGGAGAATGGATGCTCGTCGCGGCTGAAAGTGGTTGTGCCTTTCTTGCCTTCAATGGTTACGGGAACGATTTCATTGTCGAAGCGTCCCGCCTTAATTGCCCGCCCCGCCCTGGTTTGCGACATCAGAGCGTACTCGTCCTGCTCGTCGCGAGAAATCTTATATTGCTCGGCCAGCACCTCGGCGGTCTCGCCCATTACCATCTTGGCCATGGGACAAAAAAATCCGTCGCGATACATGCCATCGACCAGGTCTTGATTACCCAGACGATATCCCCAGCGCGCACCGTCAAGATAGTAGGGCAGACGCGACATGGACTCCGTGCCGCCGGCAAGAACGCAGTTGGCATCGCCCAGCAGAATGGACTGGTAGGCCAATGCGATCGACTTCAACCCCGAAGCGCAGGCCTTGTTCACGGTGAAAGCCGGCACTTCCTGCGGCACACCGCTGCGGATAGAAATCTGGCGTGCCGGATTTGGTCCGCCGCCGGCTTGGCGCGCGTTGCCGAAGATGGTTTCTTCGACTTGTTCAGGCTGGATTCCACCTCGTCCTATCGCAGCCTTGGCCGCAACGACTCCCATGTCAGCGGCGGTTAGCGAAGCCAATGACCCACCGAACCTGCCGATCGGCGTGCGCACCGCGGAGAGGATGTAGACCGCTTGCAGACTCGTACCTCCAAACATTTGAGTCTAGCAGGGGAGGGCGCGTTGAACTGCGCGGCGGTTCGGACCCGGTGCCAGTTGGATGGTGAGCGGGCTATTGCCATTCCGCCTAACCTCCTTCATAATAAGTGTTTGCCTTGACCTCGCCGGACGCTTCCGGAACAAAGGATACCTGTCTGTGTTAATGATTCGACTGTCGCGCATGGGTGCGCGTAAGCAACCGCAGTACCGCATCGTGGTCATTGAAAAAGAGCGCGCGCGCAACGGCCGTCCGGTAGAAGTCATCGGGACTTACAACCCGCGCACCAACCCGGCCAGCATTGAGTTGAAGCGCGAACGCGTTGACTACTGGGTGTCGAAGGGCGCCCAACTGTCGAACCGGGTTAGCAAGCTGGTGTCAAAGTCGGCCGCGCCGCTTCCGGCCACTTCCGGATCTGCCGCCTAAACTGCGCTGAATCGCTGTTTTCACTTCCGCGAGTCGAGAACCGTAGACTATGACCGAGCAGAATGCTGACGTGCGGATGCTCATGGAGCACATTGCCAAGTCATTGGTGGATGCGCCCGAGCAGGTTTTTGTGGAGCAACTCGACGGTGACGTGATTGAACTCGAGGTCGCGGAGAGCGATATGGGCAAAGTGATCGGCCGGCAAGGGCGCACAGTCCGCGCCATGCGCGCGGTGCTGAGTGCTGCTGGAGTAAGGGCGCACAAGCGATATAGCCTGGAAGTTGTCGAATAGCGCGGGAAGCAGCCCTAGCGCGACCTTTGTTTGGGAATCAGTTCTTGGTTTCGGAACCAGTTCGTGGAACAGGCGGCGAGTTCATTACGCTGGCCCGCGTGGTGAAGACACAAGGCCGGCGGGGCGAAGTTGCGGCTGAGATGCATACGGATGTTCCGGATCGCTTCCCAGCAGGCATGTCAGTGCTGGCGCTGTCACCGGCGCAGAGCGCATCACCAGAAGCAGTCCGCCGCGAACTGGAAGTGGAAGAGGTTTGGCCACACAAGGGATTATTGGTTCTGAAATTCCTGGGTGTGGATTCAATCTCCCAGGCTGAGTCCCTGGTTGGATGCGAGCTGCAAGTGCCGAGCCGCGAACGCGCGGTGCTCGATCCGGGCTGGAATTACGTAAGCGATCTTGCTGGCTGTACCGTTCTTGACCACGGCCTTGAGATCGGCCGCATTGCCGATGTCCAGTTCGGGGCGGGCGAAGCGTCCCTTTTAGTCGTTAAGAACAGCGCTGGCCAGCAGTTTGATATTCCCTTCGCCGAAGCGTATTTGGAAGGAATGGATTTAGGCCGCCGGCAGGTGCGAATGAATCTTCCGGAGGGCATGTTGGAGATTAACGCTCCTGTGACGGATGAGGAAAAGCTGGAGCAGGCGCGGCCAGCGAAAAGGAAAGGGCATTTAACCACAGAGGGCACTGAGGATCACAGAGGATAAGGCCGGTGAATGCTTTCCCCTGTGGTGAAAAGTTTGCGGTTTCGCGATGCAGGCCGACATTCTCACGATTTTTCCCGGCTTTTTTCGTGGACCCTTGGATCACGGTATTACTCGTCGGGCCTGCGAGATGGGCCTGGTTACGATCACGGTCCACGACTTGCGGGAGTTTACACACGACAAACACCGCACGGTGGATGATCGGCCATTCGGTGGCGGCGAAGGCATGGTGCTAAAGCCGGAACCGCTATTTGAATGTTTGGAGACACTGCAGGTCGTGCCGCGGGAAGATCGAGTGGCCGGCCGCGTAAAGCAGTCCGTAATTCTGCTTTCCGCGCAGGGACAGCGATTCGATCAAGCTGCTGCGGCAGAGTTGGCTGCGCTCGATCACATTGTGCTCATCTGTGGACGCTATGAAGGCGTGGACGAGCGCGTGGCTGACTTTCTCGCCGACCGTGAGCTTTCGATTGGCGACTACGTCCTGAGCGGCGGAGAAATGGCCGCCGCGGTCATTCTGGAAGCGGTCACGAGGCTGCTGCCGGGCGCGGTCGGAAATGAAGCTTCGACGCGGCAGGAATCGTTTACGGCTTCGCCGCAGGCTGAGGGCTCAGAGCCGGCTGGTGGTTCCGGCGCAAAGACCAATGGACCGAATTCGACCTGCAGCTCGGGTGGCTTGCTGGATTATCCGCACTACACGCGGCCTGCGGAGTTTCGCGGGATGGCAGTGCCCGAGGAACTCATGTCCGGAAACCACGAGGAGATCCGGCGGTGGCGACGCCAGCGCGCACTGGAAAAGACGCTGCGTAATCGTCCCGATTTACTGGATGGGGTGAGGTTAAGTGGAGAGGACCATAAATTTTTGGCTCGGATCAAGAAAGATCGGGGCTGAGTCCGTAGGCGCAGTCGGCCAGTAGCGTCGGGACACAAAAAAGAATTGGCGAGTAGAAAAGAATCTTCGAACGATTTCAAGATTGAAGGCGAAGGACAACGATCATGTCGAACCTAATTATCGAAAAATTGCTGGCCAAAACGAAACGCGCAGACCTTCCCCAATTCGGCGCGGGCGACACCGTCCGCGTGCACGTGAAGATCAAGGAAGGCGACAAGGAGCGTCTGCAGGCGTTCGAGGGCGTGGTCATTTCACGCACCAAGGGCCCCCAGGCCAGTTTCACCGTGCGCAAAATCAGCTTTGGCCAAGGCGTGGAGCGCATTTTCCCCGTGCACTCCAAAGTCATCGACAAGGTGGACTTGCTGCGGTCTTCCAAAGTTCGGCGCGCCAAGCTCTACTACCTGCGCGGTCTTCGCGGCAAAGCGGCCCGCCTACGCGACGCAGAGTAGCGAATAATTCCGCCATTGGTCCGCGTGATGCGCAGTTGAGCGCAAAGATAGCCCGCGCAACTGCGCGAAAATTTCAGGATGGAGTCCTGCTGCTGGCCACAACCGGGTCTCCGGTCAAGACTATCCAGCTGCCGCCGCCGCCGCTCTCAACGGCTCGGTCACAACTTCCAATTGGGCGAACTCCTCCATGCTCTTGGCTTTGAGCTTGGGCAGCAGATAATCCAATAGAGGACGATCGCCCTGGCGTATTTCCTGAAACTCCACACCCATGCCCAAATTCTTGGCGATGTACTTCACCTGAGCCTTGAGGGCCACGCTGATATCGAAAATATTGAGTGAGAGCCGCAAGTTCGTTCCGGGGGCCGGCAAGTCACCGGCAGTAATGCGGCAGCCACATTCCGAAATCTCTTGGACCTGGCCCTCCAACCGGCTGTGACCACCCATCAAGGTCAAATCTGCCTCCCCGTCAACCGAGAAACGACGTCGACGTCGGCGGTTCTCTTCTCCTCATGCGCATACCGGTGATGGAGTAAGGGGTTTGAGGTCTGTCCAGAATTACCGGTAAGTATTGCTCCTGAGCTTGCCGCAGCTCTTCTTCCCACGGAGCTCTTCCCGGCTCAACACACTCTACCGTGAACCGGCCGCGCAGGTCTGACTCAGGATCCGCGGTCCACACCACGCGGCATACTGCCTTGCCTCGCCCACGTTCGACAGTGAGCAAGTCGCCCGCACTGACCTCACGGGAACTTAGTAGCCTGGCGCCAGCGGGATGAATGTCAAAGGTGCATGCCAGTTCCGCCGCGCGCGCCATTCGCGGCGCGCGTAAGACGCAAAGGAAGCGCCAGGTGGACTAGTTTCCCCGCTGCTGCGCCGCTGGGCACCAGGATTTTGGATGCATCACTCGCCATCTTCTTATCCCGCTTGATGACCGAAAGATAGCAGCGCATGTCCGACCGGGCAATGTACCTTCGTAATCGGGGTAATAGTTACTGAATGGCTATAGGGATTTCCACAATGAACCCACTTGCGGCGAAGGGCTGTCTTCAGTGAAGATGGGTTCAAACTCCCTTGCCTATTGCCGTCAAGGAATCGCTCGTGCGCACGCTCTCGCCCTCTGCGGCCAAGCTGCGCCTGCTCAAGCGGCTGCGTTGTACTCTGCGCTATGAAAAGCGGGCATGGGCATCGGGTGCGACCATGGTGGCTGGCGTCGATGAAGTGGGCCGCGGGTCGCTGTTCGGTCCGGTGGTAGCTGCTGCCGTTATTCTCGATCGAGACTACCGTGTTCGCGGCCTGCGTGATTCCAAACTGCTTTTGGCCGAGCGCCGCGAAGTGCTGGCCCAACGCATTCGGGAACATGCGGTGGCTTGGGCAGTTGCCTGCGTTGATGCCGCTCGCATTGACCAGATCAACATCTATCACGCGTCTCGGCTGGTCATGCGCGAAGCTGTGCTCCGTCTCGTCCCCGCCGCGGATCATTTGCTAGTCGACGCCTTGCGGATTGATTGCGAACTGCCGCAACGGCCGATTATTCACGGCGATGCGCTTTCAGCTTCTATCGCTGCCGCATCCATTATTGCCAAAGTGTATCGCGACAATCTCATTCGCCAATGGGATCCGATATTCCCCGAGTACTGTCTCGCCTCAAATAAGGGCTACAGCACGCCTCGGCATCTGGCCGCTTTGCGCCAGCATGGGCCGACCCCGCTGCATCGACAGTCGTTCGCGCCGGTGTGGCAGAGTCCCGTGCCGCAGGAAGCCTTCGCATTTATGTTGCAGGATGAGGCAGCAGGAGAGGAAGCAGAAGGCCTGCTGGAGAGCGGCACCGAGCCGCTGGAAACAATTCCCAAATTGTAAAGAGCGGTATTCTGCCATGACTCTCGCTCGCCCTATCCATTAGCCTGTTGACCAACCTCTAGTGGAATAGTTCGACGGACGTCCTGGCATCGATCAGTTGGCTGCATCGAAATAACTGTACGACTTGCCAGACTCCGCCTCCTGCTCTCTAAGACTGGAGTCCAACTGGCCGATTAGCTCTGTGTTGTTCGCAAGGGCACGCTGCAAAATCTCGGCCTGTTGCTTCGCCGTGGGCCAATCCCGTTTCTCGACCGCTTCCGTCAGTCCCGGCAACTCCAGATGAGCATAAGTAAAGCGTGCGCCGTAGAGAATGTGCTTGAACCACGGCCTTCCCGGAATTCCGTCAGGATTAAGCCAGTTCCTTTCCACCTGCATCATGCCGCGATTGATGCTGTCAGCGAGCTTCGAATCGACGGCGCCAGAGGCGAGCTTGCGGCTTACTGAATCGTTGAGATGCTTACCGGCTGCCTCGAACTCGTCGATACCCTCAAATAAGGGTTTGAGATCCAATTGGCTCATGTCCTTGCCTTTGACCAGGTCATCGACGAACTGGCGGATGTTGGCGGCGTAGCTCGCGAAGTCGAAAGGCAGCAGGTCGGCATTGGCCAGGCGCAGCGCGGTCACTCCCCACAACTGCGACATCAGAGTGTGATAGCGGTAGCCGGGATCGCCGAAGTGGTTCATCCAGAAAAAGTCGTCATAGGCAGAGTGGTAGACACCATACGGTCCGTCAAACTGCAGGCCCAGGACAGGCATGCCCACAAAGTTAAGGAACACGGTATGGTCGGAGCCACTCCCGATGCGGGTATCGGCAAGATTAGAGTCTGTGACGTCTTCAGATTGTTTGGCCGCGCGGCGCTCGCGCGCGGTTGAGTCCTTCCACGTGTCATACAGCGTCTTGCCCGAAGGATCCTGCAGTGTGTGGGCTGTTTCGACCAGCATGGGCGCAAGCGAGGCCACTGCCTGGCCGTGAAAGTTCGGCCCGGAAGTGGAGGAATCGACGTTGATGTAAGCGACGGCTTTTTTGCGCAGTGCATCGGCGAACTGCTCTCCCCACTCGGTGGAACCGGTGAGGCCGACTTCTTCTCCGTCCCAACTGCAGAAAACCACGGTGCGCCGCGGACGTGTTCCGGCTTTCGCCAACTTTCCCAGGGCGCGGGTCAGCTCCATCATCGATGCGGTACCGCTGCTGGGGTCGACGCCGCCGAAAACCCATGCGTCGCGGTGATTGCCCAGCACGATCCACTCATCGGGCAACTGCGCACCGCGAATGTGGCCCTCGACTACGTAATAGGGCTGAGTGGAATTATCCATTTCGATCTTTACGTGGACGCGCACGCGCTGGCCGCCGAGGCGGTACTTGATGGGCAGTCCGCCCTGCCAGCCATCGGGAGCAATGGGGCCGTCCATATTCGTGAGCAGCGGTTTGGCATCGTGCCAGGAGAGTGGCAGCGCCATGATCTTCGGAATCGAAATCGCTTCCTCGACCGGAATACGCTTGGCGCCGGGAATCGACGCCCATCCCGGAGTGAGCGGATCGCCGGGCGCCATGAAATCGTAGGTGATGGCGCCGCGTTGAATGTGATACTCGGGGCCCCAGGGACCGTTGGGAACGACCTTGCCCTTTTTGAATCCGTCTTCGGCGGGATCGCTGTAGATGAGAATGGCAGCTGCGCCTTCACGTTCGGCTGTGAGCGCTTTGAATCCGCGATAGCTGTAGGGATTCGAGTAGCGCACCAGCACGACCTTGCCCTTGACGTCGATGCCCTGCTTGCGGAGAAGTTCGTAGTCTTCGGGGTTGCCGCTGTGGGCATAGACCAACGGTGCCGTCACTTCTCCGGAAGCGGACATGCCGCTCCACGCCGAGCTTATGCTCTTGTTCTTCATGTCCGCATCGCCGGGGACCGGGATCTCTCGCAGGCGGACACGGTAATGCACGGGCGCGACCATTTCCAGAAAGGTGAACTTTGGATTGGTGCCGTAGACATCGTAGCGGCGGATGACGACCTCCTCTAAACCTTCCTGACGCCATTCGTCCGCGATGTAGCGAGCTAGTTCATTGTTACGTTTGGAGCCGGCGACATGCGGCTCGGCGGTAAAGATGTGATGCTGACGGCGCTCTTCGTCGGGGGAGGGAATTGCTTTGAACTTGTTTTCGATCTCGATCTCATGGACGGCGGCAGAAGGAGTGAAGCCCAGGATAGAGGTCTGGGCACAAATAGGCAGGCTGGAGCAAAACAGAAAACATAACAGTGCGAACACGATCATTTTCAGCGTGTCCTGCGGCATTTCTCGGCGTACTCTGCGATTGCGTTGGTACGAAGAATCTCGAAGCGCAGAGTGCGCAGAAAACATCGGCAGAGAACGCTGAGATCCATCGCGGCCGTCGGAATCCATGGTCTTCGCTCTCCTCCTCAGCGGAGCTACTTCGCCTTGTAGATTTCGCTCAGCAGGTCCGGCTTCGATTCATCGCGGACAAGATGAGGATATTTTTCTCCACCGTGATAGTCGAGCTTGTAGGTTTTGTAGTACTCGGTGTTTTCTACCAGCAAATCCAACGGTTCGCTGCTGTTCTTGCCGGCCTTGAGAGCACCGCGGAGCACTTCTGGAGAGAACTGGCGTCCGTTAACCGCAATTACTTTCATTCCTGGACCGATTCCGGCTTTTGCGGCGACCATGCCTTCGACGGTGTCGATAACGCCTCCATCACCCTTGAGCGCCAAGCCGATCGAGTAACTGGCAACCACGCCCCGCTCCTCACCTTCTCCGGCCCGCATCATCTCCGACGGCATATCGTCGTAAACGACCTTCCATCCGCTACCTTCGATGCCGCCTAGCGGTGCGCCCGGGCCGTGGTTGGTCAAACGCTCAGTCCAGAACGCGCGCCAATCATACGGTGCGACTTGGTTCAGCCCGTTCACGACGTCGTCGAAGGTATACGTCTTGACCATGGGCGGCGTGCTGGGAGCCCCGTGGAAGAGCCTGCAAAAATCATCGAGAGATTTTTTGCCTTTGCTTTGCTGTCGAATGATCACGTCCACCCAAAGCCAGCTCAGATTGTCTTCGTCATAGAAGTCCACACTACGCCGCCACGAACGCCAGCCTCGAGGAGAGAAATAAAGGTGTGGTGCGGCATCGGCTGTGTCTTGAAGATTGCGCCAGATCCGGCCTGGCACGTGGTCCAACTCAGCCGCGGTGATGGCCAAATGATCCCGCGCTTGGTCGGGCGTCAGCAAACTGCTGCGGGCGGTCAGCACCTCGCCCAAGTACTGCGTAAGACCCTCGTAGACCCAGAGCAAATCGTCCTGCATAGGCTGCTGGTAGTCAGGTGTGGTGAGGTCCGCCGGACGTCGATATTTTCCGTTCCACGAATGTACGTACTCATGGGGAAGCAAACTGGCCGACAACTTTCGCGCGTTCTCGTCCACCAGTCCCCGTTCGTCGATGCGGCTGTCGTCCGACTCGTGGTGTTCGAGGCCAAAATGGGCGACGTGATCGCTCAAACTGAACAGAAAGTGATAATCGCGATAGTGCTGCGCGCCGAAAAGTTTTCCGGCTTGCTCGACCAGGCTCTTGTAGTGATCCCAGACTTCCTGTGCCGGCTCAAGGGCAGCGGCGCTGTCGGCCGCAATGTCCATCTCTACGGGTGGGTTCTGTCCGAGCGAAATGACCTTCAAAAATTCGCCAGTGAGCACGGGAGAGTCCACAAGCGTGGTAAGAGAAACGGTGGCGAAATGAATTTCATTGCCGCTCTGGTTCGACACTGGCAGCGGTGTCCCGAATTTCCAGCTTTGAGGAATCCGTAAGCTGGCGGAATAGTGAATGTCGTCTGACTTCCAGCCCTTGGGATAAAGCAGAACCTGGTTCCAGCTAATCACCGCCATCTTATCGGTGGCAGAGGAGCCTGCCGAGAATCCGCCTTCAAACGTCGCCGGAGAAAGAAAATCGAGCTCGGCATTTACTTCGTTGGTACCAGCTGGCACTTCCAGGTGAAGGGTGAAGCCGTCAAGGAGATCGCGCCGCCACTTCAAAGTTTTCCCACCCGCGCTAAATTTAAGTCCCGCCAAGTCGACCACGGGGCCGTCGGGCGCGTGCTCACCCGGAATCCATTTCGGGTAGTACAAAGTCAGGTCCCCTGCGCTGGCAGGAATCTTCAGCGTGGCGTGGAAAATCTTGCGCGGCGCATCGCTCGCGTCCACCTCGATGGTCACGGTCGGAGCGGACGCCGCCCCCAATGAAACTGCCACAGCCACAGCACAAAAGACTCCCAGAATTCTTGAGAGTTTCATTCGACGGGCTCCCGTGTTCGTGATGTATTGAAGCAACTCGATGCGGCTCTATTCCGGAGGCGACTCATAGGCAAACAACTTTGCTGCCGTCGAGTCCATGGAGCTTCGGGTCATCATACTTCCGCACTTCGTCGCTTACGGTATGTAGCATGTCTTCTGCGCGACCGCGATCCAACTTGGAAAATCTGCTGGCACCACGCGATAGAGGCAAAGCATGCTAACCCAAAACTGACTGCTTTCTGGAATGACATGGCGCGCTCCCCTGCCCGTGTTGTAACACATGAGAACTCAATAACGCCTAGCACTATAGCAGTCCACCGTGTGACGGTACAGAGTGAGCGCTGATATGATTTCGCACATGTCCCGGCGCGGTAAATTCATTACCTTTGAAGGACTCGACGGCACCGGCAAGAGCACTCAACTGCGGAAGCTCGCGAAAGCTCTCCGCGCGGCGGGCTTCAAAGTGGTAGAAACCCGCGAGCCGGGTGGAACCCCGATCGGTGAAAAAATTCGGCGCGTGCTGCTCGACTCTTCTACGGACCGCCTTTCTCCTTTGGCCGAAATGGCGCTGATGTTTGCCTCGCGTGCCCAGCACATTGCGGAAGTGATTCAGCCTGCGCTTGAACAGGGCAGCATCGTGCTCTGCGATCGCTTTACGGATTCGACCGAGGCTTACCAGGGAATCGGCCGTAAACTGGGAAGCGAGTCCGTACTTGAGTTGCACCGTGTTCTCTGCGGAGACTTGCAGCCCGACCTCACGATCCTGCTCGATTCCGATGCGGCGAGCAGTCTTGGGCGGGCCCGCCGCCGTAATCAGAGTGCCTCGCGGAACCGAAGCGGCGGCCACGGCGATGAAAACCGCTTCGAGCAGGAGACCCGTACGTTCTTTGCTCGTGTGCGAGAAGGCTATCTCGCCATCGCCGTCCGCGAACCGCAGCGCGCGGTCCTGGTCGATGCTAGCGGTACACCTTCTCAGACCCACGGCCAAATCATGCAAGTTGTAAGCCGAAGGTTAAAGTTGCCGGCGCAGCTCATGACTTCCCGCAGAGACACGAAGTAAGCGAGACGATCTGTAAGGGAATCAAGGGGCAAGGGTGATCTGTCGCCAGTCCGAAGCTGTCTACGCACCACAGCGTGCTCGACTTACAATAGATTTTTTCGGTTTCTGCTGCGATTGAGTGTTAAATGGCCTTCTCTGATTTCCACGGTAACGCCGAAACCATCCATCGCGTGCGCGACATGGTGGGGCGCGACCGCTTCCCGCACGCTGTAGTCCTTTCCGGCACACCAGGCTCGGGCAAGTACACTCTGGCCTTGATGCTCGCCCAGACCCTTAACTGCCTCGCCCCAATCAAAACCGACGGCCTGCCTGACTTCTGCGGCACATGCGCGAACTGCACTCGCATCGCTCAGGCCACCGACCTCGACGCCCGTTTCACCGAGGCGGTCGAAGCCCGAGAAAATCTACGAGAGACTGACAAAAAGGAAACTCGCCTCTTCGTGCAGACTCACCCCGACGTGCTCATCGTCCCGCCCGATCCTCCGCAGATGATGATCAAAGTAGATCAGGTCCGCCGCGTCATCGAGACCATCTACTATCGCCCGTCCGAAGGCAAGGAACGGATTTACATATTTACCGACTCGGCTTTCATGAAAGAGGCGGCGAACTCGTTACTCAAAGTGCTGGAAGAGCCGCCCGAGTTTGCCACCATCTTCCTGCTCACTGAAAATGCTGGCGAGCTGCTGCCCACGATTCGCTCGCGCTCGATGATTTTTCCTTTGGGCGCCTTGCCGGCCGAAGAAATCGAAACGTACCTTGCACAGCACCGCCCCGATTGGAAGGTGCAAGAGCGTGCGCTGGTCGCACGCCTTTGCGAGGGAGCCATAGGGCGCGCCCGCAGCTTCGATCTCGCTGTCTACGTCGCAGCCCGCGCCAATGCGCTGAACATCCTCAAGTCGGCCTTACGGGGCGGCGAGCACAGCGAGCTTTTCAAGATCACGGAGTCCTATCGCGCTGGTGCCGAGGGTCGAGAAAAAACCGAGCAACTAATCCGTACCCTCTATTCCTTGTTACGAGACCTGATGTTCCTTGCCTCAGACGTGCCCGAACTTGTTCGCAATACCGACATTCAGGAGGACCTCAAGAAGCTGGCCAATTCCGCCGATTTCGCTTGGATTGCTTTCGCGTCCGACCGACTGGCCGAGGTCGTACGCGGAATGCGGCGTAACCTGTTGCGGTCGCTATCCTTTGACGCCTTTGCCACTGCGCTGGAGAAAGTCTGAAGGAGTGGATCGGGGGTGGCTTGACGGCAGGCGACCGGCATGCCACGCGGGGGAGGAATTCCAAAGCCCCGCATTTTTGTTAACTTTAATGTTTTCAGTCTATTACTGAGATTACTCTAGTGGTTCTACGCCCTTCGGAGTCATTGCCCACGTATCCGTGCACGCCTATAATTGTTCCACTCTGGTATAAGCATTCTCCGTCAGGTTCCGGGTGAGAAGACAGGAGGGTGAAGTCTGTCTCTCTGCAAGGCGAAGGGAAGAAACCCGGTTATGCGAAAGCACCTGCAAATCGCCCTGATGGCCGTTATGGCGGTCGCGACCCCCGCTTCTCTCTCTACGCCCCGGGTGCAGGCTGCTACCGGACCGGATGATTCCTCCCAGGTCATCACCAGCACCGACGAAAATGGCCACAAGGTGTATGTAAACGATGCGGTGCGAGCAACTCATCTCCAGCATCCGCAATCTTCGGAACCAACGCGGCGGTCGCTGATGTACTGGAGTGTCAAAGAGAGCCGATGGAAACCGGTGCCTGCTCCCAATGCGGCGTCGATGCGTGCCGCCCGGTCGGCAGCGGCTGAAGTCAATCAGTATTTCGGGCACGAGTCCGCGGAATCCGCGCGGGCGAAAATAGTGACTGCTAATTTCGGCGGCAAACTGACCACGCAGCAAGATATCGATTCTGCCATCGACCAGGCTGCGGCCCGCCACAATGTCGATCCAAACCTGGTGCGAGCCGTCGTGAAGGTCGAGTCTAACTTCAATCCCAATGCTGTGTCGCGCAAAGGAGCTATGGGCCTGATGCAATTGATGCCGTCAACCGCCCGGAGCTTGAAGGTCAAAAATCCCTTCGACCCTGAGCAGAACGTGGATGCCGGCGTCCGCCACCTGAAGAAGCTTCTGGAAAGTTATGGCGGCGACGTGAAGTTGACTCTGGCAGCCTACAACGCGGGATCGGGCGCGGTGGCACGTAGTGCGGGAGTTCCGCACTATCTTGAGACTCAAAACTACGTTCGGCGCATCACCAACCTCTATTACGGTGGCTTCGATCTGAGCCGAACGGCGGGAGCTTTTTCGCGCGATCCCGTTAGGGTTCAACGGGATGCGAGGGGCGTTCTTTATATCAGCAACACAGACTAAGTTACCGGCATCTGTTTACACGTATCTCTCAGCGACCACGCAATTTTAACGAAAAGCATACGAGCTAGAGACTTGAACACTTTATCGAGCCAGCGCGGCTTGCGCTTGGGAGCGTTTCTTTTGTTCTGCCTGCTCCCGACCTTACCGGCGCACGCCCGTGCGCATCACGGCGACGCCTGGGCCCGCAGTCATTTCGCCGCCGCCGAACGCATGCGGGAGGCCCTCAACGGACGCCTCCTGGCCGACCGTTCCCGCCATGACTACCAGCGGGTGATTAACGCCTACCGCAGCGTTTATTATGGCGCACCGTCGTCCACAAAAGCCGATCCCAGCGTGGTGGCCGTGGCGGAAATACTGGTAGAAATGGGAAGGCGCTTCGACGACGACAAAGTTCTTAACGGTGCCATTGGCCAGTACAAGTTCCTGCGACGCGAATATCCCGGCAGCAAATACCGCTTCGACGCGCTTTTTACCATGGGGGAAATCTACAAAGACGACTTAAGCAATCCTGACCACGCCCGCTCCACCTTCAAGGAATTCCTCCATCGTTATCCCGCCAACCGGTTGGCCGAGAAGGCTCGTCAGGCGATCGCCGAAATCGATCGGGAAGTCCAGCCCAGCAACAAACCTGAGGCAGACAAAGCAGCTCAAAAGGAAACTCCGAGAAACGATGACAAGGAATCCCGAAACGCTCTGAGCATAGAGACAGCTTCCCGGCCGGCAGCCGCCAAGACAGCTCTGGACGAAGGCACTAGCAGGCAAATAGCACGGGTAACCGGCGTCCGGCATTGGTCTACACCGGACTACACGCGCGTGGCTATAGACATCGAAAACGAAGTCAAATTTGCTTCTCAACGCATTTCGCATCCTGATCGCATCTTCTTCGACTTGCGCAGTACCAAACTGGCTTCCACGCTGGTGGGGAAGAGCTTCGACGTGGATGATGGATTTCTGAAAAAGATCCGCGTAGCGCAGTACCAACCCGGACGTACCCGCGTGGTGCTCGAAGTGCACGACCTTTCTGACTACGAAGTGTTTCTCCTGCCCAATCCTTACCGGCTGATTATCGATATTCATGGCAAGAAGGCGACCGCCAAAGTGCCCAAGAATATCGAACTGGCCGCGAGCGATGACTCAGAGGCAACAGACACAAGCGGCGGGAATTCGAGCTTGAAACAAGAAATCAAGGCGGAGATCAAGGCCGAAGCAGGAAAGGCGCCGGTCGCGAGCATGGACGTGGCCGACGATGCAAGGATCTCTCCACAGGAGAGCCGCGCCGCTTCTCTTTCACCTGCGGTGGCGTCCCGTTTGGCGAAACCTGAATCTCTGCCGGTGAAAAAAGTAGTGGAAGCCGATGATGAAGACAACCACTCCTCGTCCACGCCAAAGAGCCTTGTCGTGGCGGGCATACCTGCTGCCAGCGCTAACCGCTCTATTCATGCCCTTTCCCGTGGGACGCCGGGACGCAAAAGAGGCAATCTGGCGGCGGAACTCGACGTGCGAGAGGCACAGCCCACAGCTAGCGGCGAGCGATCGCTCATTCGCGCGCTGGGATTGAAGATTGGTCGAATCGTGATCGATCCGGGGCACGGAGGCCACGATACCGGAACCATTGGTCCGCACGGCTTGGAAGAAAAGGACTTGGTGCTCGAAGTCGGCCGGCGCCTGGGCAAGATGCTGGAGACGCGGCTGGGCGCAGAAGTGGTTTACACGCGCAAGGATGACACCTTTGTTCCGCTCGAAACTCGCACCGCCATTGCCAACCAGGAGCGAGCTGATCTATTCATTTCCATTCATGCCAACTCCAGCCGCGATCCCGGCGCACGCGGAGTTGAAACCTACTATTTGAACTTCACCTCGTCGCCCGAAGCGCTGGAAGTGGCAGCACGTGAAAATGCGGTTTCAGAGAAATCAATCTACGAACTTCAGGACCTGGTGAAGAAGATCGCTCTCAAAGATAAGATCGAGGAGTCTCGCGAATTCGCCGGGGACGTGCAGCAGTCGCTGCACAGCGGCCTTGCCCTGAAGAGTCCCGCCATCCGCAACCGCGGCGTAAAGAAGGCTCCCTTTATCGTACTGATCGGCGCCAACATGCCTTCAATCCTTGCCGAGATCTCTTTCGTGAGCAATCCCAGCGATGAGCATCACTTAGAAACCGCCGAATACCGCCGCCGGATCGCTGAGTCGCTCTACCGCGGCATCGCCAAATACGTTAACGGCCTAAGCGGCGTGAAGGTTGCGAGCAAGATAGACAAGGCGGCCGGCCAATAACTTGTTTCTTTCTTCTGGATCGGGGTTGTACGCACAACCCGCGCCCTGTCATCCGGAGCGAAGCGCAAGCCGGTTCTGAGCCCGTCGAAGGGGACCCCTGGGTTCCTAGCCTTCATCCCAGCCGTCGTAGGTTCAATCCTGCCGGTTCGTTTCGGAAACTTTTCCTGTTCTGTGTGGTCTAATTAACACAGGGGGACGGTTCCCGCGTACCTTCATGAGCTTTTCAAAGTCTGTTCTCATATTGGTTCTTGCCGTGTCTGCCGTTGGCTTGGCTTTCGCCGCCAACACCCCGCCGGTCGCTGCCGACGCGAAGTCGACCATCTTGCCCCAGGGCTTTGCCGGGTGGCAAGTGCAGGGCGCCGCCCAAACCAGCCGAGACGCCGGAATCGCCGACCCCGCGAACGCAGCCATTCTCAAGGAGTTCGGCTTCAGCGATTTCGCGTCAGCTACATACCGTCGCGATGATGGCCGCACGCTGAAAGTTCGCGCAGCTCGCTTTGCCGATGCCAGCGGAGCTTTCGGCGCCTATACGTTTTACCTGCAACCCAACATGTCAAAAGAGCAAATCGGTGACCAGGCAGCTTCGCTCAACTCGCGAGTCTTATTTTATCGCGGGCATGTGCTGGTCGATGCCGCCTTCAGCAGCCTGTCAGCGATGTCGGCCGCGGAACTGCGCGAACTGGCCGGAGTGCTGCCGCGCCCCAGCGGAAACGCCGCCAATCTGCCGCCAATCCTCGCCTTCATGCCGCATAGAGGCTATGTAGCGAATACGGAAAAGTATGCATTGGGACCACTGGCTTTCGGCGCACTCTCCTCTCCCATTACAGCTCAACTAGTTGACTTCACTGCCAGCGCCGAAGTGGCAATGGGGAAATACACCAGCCCGGGCGGCCAGGCTACCCTGGTGTTGATTGAATATCCGACGCCGCAGCTAGCCGCGGAACATTTGCGCCGTATCGATGCGGTTCGTCAAGCGGCCCCACCGCAGGCGGGAGTTGCTGGCATCGAAAACGGCGGCCCGTTCTTTGATAAGCGCACCGGTCCAATTATCGCCATCGCTGCCGGACCTCTCTCCGAAAGCGATGCCAATGTGCTCTTAGGATTCGTCAACTACGAGGCCAACGTCACGTGGAACGAGAACACCTATCTCGACAAGAACAACAATGTCGGTGCACTGCTAGTCAACGTCATCATCCTATGTTTCGTGCTCGGCGCCATCGCGATCGTCGCGGGCATTGGTTTTGGTGGCATTCGCATTTTGGTGAAGCGGTTCTTTCCCAATAAGGTTTTTGATCGTCCGGAACACATGGAATTCATTTCATTGCACCTCGCTGAGAAAATGGCCGAAGGCTCCTCGGGCCAGTCGTCCGACGCCGTCGCTGGGACGGCGGAGACTCCTCGCGGCCTTGGTTAAGTGCCTTAGACATATCGGCTTAGGACGGATTTCACCTGTGCCTGTCTCAAATTGCTACACTTGCCAATGATATTAATTGGTTGTGTAAGTGATTGAAAATAAAGACATTTATTTCCGAAAAATCCCTTGACACCCTGCTTTTTCGGCTCATAAGATCTCGCCAGAAAGTTTTGACGGAATTTTCGCCTCCGTTGGAACTATTCTCCCTTGAAGAGAAGGCCACCCATGTTGCCGGGTGGCCTTTTTGTCTCTCGTCTTGATTTCTTGCGTCGAGTGGCGGTGAAACAATGTGCACACCGATTCGTTGAACTGTTTGCCGCTGCTTGAGTATCTTGTGTTAATTAAGCACAATGCTGCCGCAAGGCGGACGCGAAAATGCTCTTCCTGGGATTGAATGTTCCGGGATTGAGCGTCGACAACGGAGGTTCTTATGTACTGCGATGGATGTGGTGCCCCGGTGCAGGCCGGCCAAGCTTTCTGCAGTCGCTGCGGCAAACAATTCGTAGGGCCAGTGACCGCTCTACCGTCAAGCACCGGCCGCGTGCAACGGCATGTTCATCTGTTAGGAATCCTCTGGCTGGCCTTATCTGCCTTCAACGCGATTGGCGGCGTGGTTGTCTATATCATCGCGAACACGCTCTTCGCGCCCGGAGGAGGGACGGGAGCGCCAGCCTTCTTGCGTCCTTTGCTGAGCGTGGTTGGGATATTCGTTCTAGGTAAGGCTGCTCTCGGATTTATCGCGGGATGGGGTCTGCTGCAGCGCGAGCCCTGGGCCCGCATCGTGGCACTGGTCCTCGGCTTCATCTCGCTGTTCAATATTCCTTTCGGAACGGCGATCGGCGTCTACACCATGTGGGTTCTTCTTCCCCGCCAAGCGGAACAGGAATACGAGGCAATGGTGGCCGCTCGCGCCGCCTAAGGCGCCGGAATCGATCTTCGATAATGTGGAGCTCGTGTGAAGACAGCCGCCCTTCGACTTCGCTCAGTTCAGGCTCTCCGCTGTCCGCTGAGCGGAGTTTTTCAACGCTCGTGAAGCTGGTTTTGTTCGACCTCCGATACGCGTTCCTTCGCTATACGCTTGTCTCCCTCCCATTTAGAATCGAGTGCAGGCCGACGTAGCTCAGTTGGTAGAGCAGCCGATTCGTAAGTCGACCAATCCTCCCGCTTCCTCGAGGCCTTACACCCGTAGAAGCATGTTAAAATTCGCTTTTCAGGCACTGAATTCGTGTGGGTTGCCGGTGAGTCGTGAGCTAACACGAGAGAAACACGAGAGACTTTTTTAGTCAGTCAACGTGCGGTGCTTCCCCCTCAACAGATGTTGCGAGAGGGCGTCCAGTCGGAGCGAGGACACGTGTCCTCCGAAGCGGAACGCCCGAAAGCAGGCGAGGTCTCGGTCCGTCGATGACGACTTGTATTGGACATTCCAAAATGGCAATGGGCCGGTCAGAGATGGAGGTCCTGCAGAGCCGATCGATGTGCCAGCCGAGATCCCCGAAACATCAATAAGAAATGGGTGCGGAATGGGCAAAGATGATGAGGAGTGCGCACCGGAGGTTCCGATCGCAGATACAGACCAAGCATTGTTCTGAAATTCGCCGAGGTAAGTGATCACAAGAACGGGCGCGCAAAAAGTCTCAGTTTTGAGATTCCGAAGACTTGGTGTTTTCTTTTCCAGCAAAGCTTTTTGGGCTCGTAGGATGATTGAAAACACGAGCCGTACCGCGGTGTGTGACTTCCGCTACGGTCGGGTGAGACGCAGGCGATCTATGTTGCCGATGTGAAGCCTTCGCCGGGACGGTATACTCGTGCGCATCATCGCCGGCGAGTTCCGGGGAAAAAGGGGACCGGTGGAGCGAGTTGCCGCTGATCCGAATTACCTCGATATCTCGCTTGCCTAACAATGGTTTGACCTCTTCTGCCGACTTCGGTGCCCGGCACCGTTCAAGATCTAATTCCTGGAACCCACGTCGGAAGCTTTGATCGCGGTGTTAGCGTTCCAACATCAATACGGTGCTCGCAAATTACAACAGTGTGACCGCCCTTCATTTGACGCCGACCGGCGAATCCTGCTCCAGAATGGCTTGTTCACCGCGGCTCAACTTGGCGTTGACAATTCGCTGTGTTACAACAACACTGATAACTTGCCAGTTAACTCACTGTGTGCCATCGCTCCACCCGTACCGCTCGCGCCTCCTGGCGAAAGCGAATCTTTCCTGGCTGCGCGCTCTTGATGTGAAACTTGCATGGTCCTACGCGATTCGAGAAGGACTGGCACTAGAACTAGAGCCGAGCGTCGGCTTCTACAACCTCTTCAACTTTGCGAACTTCGACTTGCCGGGCGTCGCGCTGAATGGATTGCCATACTACCCCCGCGATAATCCTCCTGGTTGCGACAATGGGGACATCCCAAATTTCCGGCTCCAGGCAGTGCTGAAAAAAATGGCCTTTCCAAACTGACACAGCCGCCGCACCACCACCGCGCGGAACCTGCCAACACAAAAGCGACGCAAATGTTGCCCCAGATCTGGATTGGGAAAACGCATTTGGTGAGACCTCTCACCGATCAAATCACCGCAATTGAAACCGTCGCGCCGCTTCGGCCAACGACTGTCGTCGTAGGACAACTGACGATCAGGCCGTTACACTCATAACCCTCGCGATGTTACGACAGTGAATCGGGTCGCCCTGGCGATGCCTCTGGCGTATAATCCGGCGCACCACCAAAGAGATATGGATTACTCCAAGGGCATCCTTAGCGGATTCGCTGCGATATTTCTCGCGGAGTGTGTCCCGGGTTCTTGGTTGGTTTTTAGGGATATCAGCCGGGAGAAGGCAACTGGACTGGTTGCCCTCGCGGGTGGACTCGCGGAGAGCGTTTTTTCGCCTCCATTCTGGCTTCTCGCGGTCTTGTTTTTCGCATTGTTTTATGCGGCCAGTCGACTCAGAAATAACCTCTTGAGAGTATTTTTGTTCTGGATTCCGACGCTGACGGTTGCGGTGTTCTGTATCGCGGTTGTGGCGCTCTTCTAGGCCGTTGACTCTGTCCTGGCCAAACTGTACAGTTCAGATAATCTAAATGGAGAGTTCATGGCTACCCTTACCACCGACAAGAACGGCACGATAGTGGTCTCCGCGTTGCGGGCCCGCGCCAATTTTGGCAAGCTCCTGCGCCGTGTCGAGGACGAGCGCCGGTCGCTCGTTATCGAAAAGCACGGTACACCCAAGGCGGTACTGCTCAGCATCCGTGATTACGTGAAGCTTGCCGCGCCTGAGCCCGAGGTCTTAAGGATCATCGGCGAGGAATCCGAGCGCAAGGGGACCAATACCCTGACGGCGCGCCAGATCGAGCAGGCTATCAAGGCATCCCGCGCGCAGAGATCAAAGCGGTAATGCTTCCGCTGCGGCTCGTAATTGACACGAATGTGTTGATTTCCGCTGCGATTAAGCCAGCCGGCCTGCAGCGCACCGTTCTGCTGCTTGCCATCACTAAACCGGCCCGCCTTTATGTCTCCCGTCCCATCCTGGAGGAATACATGCGGGGTGCTTGCCCGCCCGGAACTGAAGATTCGCAAAGGCCTTCGGCGGCAACTGCTGCAGGTCATCAAAAACCATAGCTATACCGTCGCTCCGACACGCCGCCTCGAAGTGGCAGGCGACCCCGATGACAATATGTTCGTGGAATGTGCCGATGCTGCCCGAGCGGATTATTTGGTGACGGGCAATCTGAGGCATTTTCCGCGATTCTGGAAGAAAACCAAGATCATAACGCCGCGTGAGTTTATCGGGATTGTGGCGCCGCACCTGATCACGTAACGAATTTTGCATGGAATGCAGTAGTATTGGTGTTCCCCCGTTCAGGTGCTGGTCAACGATTGAAGGATGAAAGGGTATTCCGCGCGCAAAACCTTCACGCTGACATCAAAATCCTGATCTGATAGACAGTTCGCAAGCGCCACAGTCCATGATTTCTATCAATTCAGCTAATTTTGGCTTTCTCAAAGCCGATAGCCCTCAGTTGGTGCGCCTCGGGGCACTCGCCGAACACTATTCTCAGTACGACCCGAATACCTGCCAGCGTGGACACACGTCTGGTCGTAGCGGGCGGGACGCTCGTCAATCTGATCTTGGGGGCGCTGTTCTGGGGCGCCTCGCAAGCCATCAAACAGTCGCCATCTTGGCGGTACTTCTTCTGGCTGCTGATGACTTTTAATCTGTTTCAGGCAGGCGGATATTTTCTGTTCTCCGGCATTGGCGACTGGGCGGCAGTAGTAGCAGGATGGCAGCCGGCGTGGGCGTGGCGCCTGGGCCTGACTGTGCTGGGGAGCGTAACCTATTTCTTTTTGTTTGTGCCTCTGTCCTTGCGCGAACTGCGTCCGTTTTAGGAAAGGATGCGTAGATCCGTGTGCCGCGCGCGCCAACTCACGGTTGTGCCTTATCTCACTGCCGGGCTCCTCTCCTGCGCTGCTGGCGCACTCAATCCGGTCGGGCCTCTGTTGATTCTGATCTCGGTTGCGGCTGCGTCATTTGGTGGGAACTCCGGGCTGGCACGGATGTGGAAACTACTCTATGGCCAACGCATTCCAAGCCGCGAATTGCAGATGCCCGAAATCGAGCGCAACCGAGGATGGGTGATTGCCGCAGTGGTTCTGGCGATAGGGTTCATCGCGGGACTCGGACCGGGCATGAAGTTTCATTCCGGCTAGCGAGTCATGGCACTGGACAATGGGCTTGATCGGAAACCGGAAACCCCGCCGTTTCGGAAGACTGGCGGCCGCCGCGTACTTCAAGAAATTCGCGGTGCAGATGGCACCCAATCTCTTTCCCCAGCTTCCGATTTAGCTGGGCCCTGATCAGTCCTGATAAACGCATGCTTCGCCCGCGATGATGGGCAGTCAGTCTGCGGTTGTGGTGAAGGATGCCAGCTTCGTGCAGGAGGCGCATGTTTAGGAAAACGGTTGATGGGATTGTGAGCGATTCCGAAGACGTTCGGCGGGCACTCACGAGCGCCGACCAGATCGGGAAGGGTTTCATCGTCCTTGATCGACAGACGTGCAGATGCTTGATCTGTGATGAGGTGTTCACGAGACAAGGCGCTGCGCAACACTCTTTCGAAATCTGTTGCCCATCTCCTCCGATTAGCGCGTCGCGCCTTACCTTTCTCTAGAATAGGCTTGATTCCGGAAGCATTCCGGGGGTCGTCCTCAGTGAGCATGAAAAACGCAGCCTTTGGTATTCGGATGCATTCGGGTTGGGGAGTGCTCGTTTGCATCTCTGGCAATGTTTCCGCGCCAGAGATAGTTGATCGAAGACGCATTGTCGTTGTCGAACCCACAATGGAAGGCGCGAAGCAACCCTATCACTTTGTGGAGACGTTGCCGCTTGAAGAAGCCGAAGGTCATCTTCAGAAATGCGCAGCGGTTTCGGAACGCCTTGCCTTAGGTGCTATACGTGAGGTGTTGGAGGCGGTGAATGCACGTAATTATCGGATAGTCGGTTGCGCGATACTGCTTGCTTCAGGTCGCGCATTGCCTGCTCTTCCGAACATCGTAGCCTCTCACGCTCTGGTTCATACAGCCGAAGGAGAGTTCTTTCGCAAGGTTGCTCGCGCAGCGTGTGAACGTTGCCGTATCCCTGTCGTGGGTTTTCGTGAGCGTGAACTCGATGAGCGTGCAAGCGCGATATTTGGTAAGGCTGCGGTCCGTGTGCGCCAACGCATCTCCGATCTCCGCAGCATCGTGGGTTCGCCGTGGACGCAGGACGAGAAGGCTGCCGCCCTCGCGGGGTTAGTGGTATGCGACAAGACACGCTGACAAGAGTGTCGCAGTGCAAGGCTTATGCCACCATGGCGGACGCTCGCTCGACTGGCTGTTTCGCCGGAGCCAGCGAGATCAACGCTACGCCGATGACGACAAGCGCAGCCGATCCGATCAGAAATCCTGTGCGTTGGCTAGGAATTTCGAGTCCCAGTATCGACATTGCCACGGCATGCGCGAAGCTTGACCATGCTGCTAAGGCGATCAGGCTGCGATTCGCCGATGGATTCCGCACCGCGATGAGCAGGAAAATGCCGAGCGCGACATAGAGGCTAAGCATCATCGTATCGCCAGTATCCGAATCAGCCGGATGCAGTAAAGAGCCGATCAGGGGATAAACGCCAGCCGTAAAGAGCAGCCCCACCAATACCAACACAACTTTCAGCGCCCGTTCTCGCCACATGGTGCCCTCCTGTCTGTGGACACAATTACCACATGGTAGCGCGTGCAGGCTATTGCACCTTCGCGTACTCGGCGTTGGCTCGTTTTCAGATTGGGATTGGCGTTGCCTACGCAACGGCTGCCGATACCCGCTCGACTGACTTCGCCGGAGCCAGAGCGATCAGAGCTACGCCGATAACAATGAAGGTAGCCACTCCTAGCAGTTCGCGGCGAGCGATCAAACTTAGGAATGCCTGCACTCCCATGACAGTGGCGTGCGCAAAGCTCGACCATGCTGTGAAGGCGATGAGGCTGTGGTGCGCGGACGGGTTGCGGGATGCAAGCAGTAGGAAGATGCCTAGCGTTGCGTAAAGGCTCATCATCATCGCCAGCGCGGGGTCTTGCTTCACCATCAGAATTAGCGGATAAACGGCAGCACAAAAGAGCAATCCCACCACCACAAGCACGACCTTCAGTGCTCGTTGTCTACGCATGGTGTCCTCCTTCTTGTCGTCGCAATGATAGCGCGAAAGTTTGCAGCTTCGCGTCCTCGGCTTGGCTGTCAGAACGGGGATGTCGGGGTCGGGTCGGCATCTTTCCAGCGGGTGACAAAAGATCAGATTGGTCTTCGTCACTGCGGCAGCCCCACTTTCCGCAGCAACTCTGCAAAGCGTGGGTCGGAACGTATGGGGTCGAGTGAGAAATCGTTATTCAGACCCAGCAAACGAAAGATCGCGCTCCTGATGAGCGGTGTCGAACCACCGGAAGGCCTGCTCTTTTTCTCCCAACTCGGCATACATGCTGGCAATCCCGTATGCAGACGAGTACCCAGTCTTGCGTTGCACTTTCCGGGTTTCAATGCCTTTCCTGAGAGCGCCCTTCCAGCCCGCTGAACGAAATCCTTGTTCCAGAGCAGAAGCGAAATCAGATTCGTACCGGTCACCGGAAAGCTGGGCGAACCCCTTCCATTCTTCAATGACCTGCGGGTACATCCGTTTCCCCCAATACGCATCGTGCAAACAAGCATGTGCTAGGGCGAACGTCGGGTTCTCATTTGCCACCTTCTTGCATGCGACAATGGCCTCGTTGGACTGTCGTGCAATAATGTGAACGGATCCGGCCACCGTACTGATGACCGGTGCCAGCGGATCAAGCTGGTGAGCACGATTGACTTCAGCAAGGGCTTCCCGCTCCCTACCGCCAATCAGTGCAATATTGTATGCGTACCACCAGTGTCCCGTGGCGTCGTTGGGGTCGAGTTCGAAAGCCTTCTTGTACTCAGCCTCTCCTCCGGCAAAATCCGAGTCGTACTGCATCTCGTTG
>Ga0207684_10000413_pt1 | contig 57220 bp, 83 predicted proteins | sample KBSK5501metaG_FD_184342 | JGI IMG/M metagenome (GOLD analysis project Ga0207684, IMG submission 184342) | Corn, switchgrass and miscanthus rhizosphere microbial communities from Kellogg Biological Station, Michigan, USA - KBS K5-50-1 metaG... | ecosystem: Host-associated > Plants > Roots >... | reverse complement strand
GGTTCCGCGAGACCCGGCGGAGTCGATGAATGCACCCCGTGCACCTGCTCGTCGATGCGGTCCTCTTTGCGCTGGCCGTTGGCTTCGGCTACTGGCTCCGCGGCAGGCGCTAGCCCCAGAGCCACGTCGAACGGTAACCAGTCGCGCATGCGGAGCTTGGCGAGACGGGGCCGGTTGTACTTGTAGATCATCTGGCTGGTGGTGTGACCCGTGCGCTCTTTGATCCACGCCTCGCTACGGCCGTTCGCCAGAGCAAACGTAATGAACGACGCGCGGAGGTCATGGAAGCGGATGGGCTTCTGGTGAGCGCTCTCCTCGAGCAGCTGCTCGCGCTCGAGGCCGGCGACCTGGATCGCGTCGCGCAAGAGCTTGGCGAGCTTGGTGTCGTCCACGGGGGGCAGCACCGTGGCCTCACGCGTCTTGCCCTTGAACTCGTCGCGCCCAAACCACCAACGGAAGGCGCGGACCATCGGCTCATCGATATCGAACGCGACGGGCTTACCGGTCTTGCTGTCTGGCACCCACACCTGCGCGTTGTCGAGGTCGACGTCGCGACGACGCAGGCCGAGCAAGGTCGCCGCGCGCACCCCGAGACGCACGGCGAGACCGACCGCGAAACGGAAGTCGAGCGGGAGGCGCTCGCACGCTTGCAACTCCGCCTCCTCGGACGGGTAGAGACATTGAAACTCGAGACGGTCGGCGACGTCGGGCATGTCGCCCTTGTCGAGCGGGCTCGACTCGCGAATGTGGCAAGGGCTCACCGCCAAGTTGAGCAGGCGCCCCATGGCCTGGGCGTACTGGCGCCGGGTGGAGTTGCTCCGCACGCGTCCGGGCAAGTGATCGAGGGCGTGCTCGTAGTCGACGCGGGAAAAGGTCGCCATGGGTACGTCGCCGAGCGTGCCGAGCGTCGAGTGCTCGATCGCACACAGGTGTTTGAGCAAGCTGATGTCACTGCGGACACTCTTTTTGATCTTGAGCTTGCCTCGGCCCTTGTAGCGCTCGGCGAGTCGCCCGCTGGTCCACTCCTCGCCAAACTCTCGGAACGTCATGCCGGCATAGCCCTCGCGCTTGGGCGCGGGCGGCGGCTGCGTGACGGGCTCCGCGCAGAGCAGGCGGGCAGCCTCGGCGGTCGCATCGAACGCGATGCCGGCAAGGCCCAGGTCGCGCAGGATGCTGGGCGCCTCGAACGAGCGCCCACTCTTGACGAGCAGGCGAGCGATCTCGGCCATCGTGGCGGCCCGCTCGCGGGCGCTGTCCTGCGTCCAGGCATCGACCTCGAACGTGCGGCGGCGGCGGTCGCCGTAGCGGAGCTCGATCGTAAACTTGCCTGTGTTGGTGACTCGAAACATGTGGCGCTACTCCTTGGGGTCGCGCAGCGCGCGAAAACGCGCGAGAGCGGACTCGGTAACGCTAACCTGGACAGTACTCGGGGGCGAGCTGGTCGCGTGGCCAGTGGTCGGCCCGTGGCCGCGGGTTTTTCGCAGGCCCGGCTTGATGCTGCGGAGCATCTCCTCTTGCAATGCCTCGGCCGTCAGCTCATGAATGCGCCCCCGGATGCGGGCGCCGCCCTTGCCCTCGGCGAGCCGCCGCCGCACGGCGGGGTTGTGCAGGCGGGCCCCGAGCGGACTCTCCTCCTGGTCAATCCAGCGAGCGTCACCCCCGGGGGAGGGGTCACTACTACCCCCCGTAGACACCCCCCGGAGCTCCGTAGCCGCCCGCTCGAGTACGCGCGCGAGCACTCCCAACAGGTCGTCAGCTGCCAGCATATGCGCCAGTAAACCCTCTCTCCCCACGGAACGAATGCGTTCCGAATTGGTAGCCATTTTTAGAAGAATCGTTCTAATGTGGCCAGGGCAATTGCAACATGGGGCAACGATTCGTGGGCGGCAGTGTGACGTCGGGAGAGCGGAGCGGACATTACTCCTCCCCCAACCAAGTACTAACCTGGACAGTAGTTCCTATCCAGGATAGTACTAGCGCTCGACATGGCGAGCAAAACGACACGCACCAAAACAACGCCGCGCCGCACGGGCAAGAGCGCGGCGACACGCGGCAGCAAGCGCACACGACGCGCAGCGCTGCCGAGCCAACGCACCACGAAAGCGCCCCTCGGCAAGAGGCAGAGGGCAGCAGTGACGAAACGAATCCCAACGACCGTCCCCGGTTCGCGCGCGCGAGGGACGAGGCCGCCGCATCCCACGGATGGTCAGGACGCAGTGCTCCGGGTGTATGCAGAGCTCTTGGAGAAGCTCGGCCGCGAGCCGAGTATTCGGGAGATCTCCAAGGAACTGGACATGAGCGAGAAGGGCGCGCATCACCACGTGCTCAAGCTCACGGCCAAGGGCTACCTGCGAGAAAAGAAGGAGCTCAAGGTGGTCGGCCGCGAAATGACGGCGCTCGCAAAGAAGTATCTCGAGCAGAGCTAGACCCGCTCGACGTCGTCGGTCCCGACGGCGTATCCGAGCGCTGGAAACGGGCGTTCATTCCAGAGCACGTGCGGCAGCTCTGCCGTGAGCTCTGCGACGCGCGCCGTGAGGGGGGCCTGCCGTGAGCGAGCCCGAGGTGCACCTGCTCTGGCACGGCTGGACGCTGTGCGGTCGCTTCTGGCCCGACCTCGTCGCGCAGAACGCGATCCTGCGCTGGGTGCATGAGCTGCGCTGGGTGTCGCTCGCGGAGGAGGAGCCGGGGCACCGCGACGCCGTCACCTGCACGCAGTGTCTCGTTTGGGCGGGGCAGTATCACGCCGAGACCTACGGCTGGCACCCGATCGTGATGGGGCCGTACACGTGGGGAGCGTGTTGCTTCTGCGGCAAGTACGGCGATGAGAGCACGATGGAGCCGCTCAGTGGCGACCAGGAGGGGTGCTTTGAGTGCGTCGACGGCGCGCTCCGAGAGAATGCGCGGGTGATTGCGCTCGAGGTGCCGGAGATGGGTATCCCGGACGTGCACCTGGGCTCGACGCTCGAGAGCTTGTTTGACGAGCTGGGCGAACGCGAGGAGTTTGACGCGCTCGTCGAGAAGAAACTCGACCCGTCGAGCGTGTGCGACCACTGCCCGCCGCATGAGGTTTCGCCCGCGACGCGGGAGGAGTGCGCGCGAGGCTGGCCTTTCCTCTGCGAAACGGTAGACCGCAACTGGACGCAGCTGCGCATTGAGCACCTGCATCCAGCACAACAGCTAGCCTGGACGGCGGAGTGCGACCCGCTGCTGGTCGGCCTCACCCCAGAACGCCGCGCGTTGGCGCTATCACTCATTGACGCGGATGGGTGGCCTCACCCCTGCACGCCACGGCGCGGGCATTGCTTCGAGTTCGACGCGCGGGGGTTTGAACACCAATGACCGAGCGCATCTACACCGAGGCCGAGCTGCGCGCGGAGAAGCCCCGGGGGGAGCTGCTCGTGCGCAATGACAAGGGCGTGCTCTTCCGCGTGTTCGCGTGCTGGGGCTGCCAGACGTGCTGGGCCATCGATCCCGAGGCGGACACGATCGAGCAGGCCTGTCCACACTTTCTCTCTGCGAAGCCGGTGGAAGAATGACCCTCACCCGAGAGCAAGAGGGTGTGATGCAGTGGGCGTTTGAGACGAGTGCTCTATTCCGCGTCTACTGCGCGCGGTTTCTCTACTGCATGCGCTGGCTGCGCGCGCTGCGGTACGCTCAGCTGACGCTGACCGCGTCTTGGCTCGCCGTGGCGTTTTCCGGGCACGCTTTTGGTTGGCTCGGGTGGCTCAACCTCGCGGTCTCGGTGGGAGTGGTCGTGGCTCGCGTGTGGCTGACCTCGCACGTCGACCGCCTGCAAGAGCAGATCGGCGCCGAACTAGCCCGGGAAACGGCGCGGCTGGTCGCGTTCCTGGGTGAGGGGGCACCATGGGGGCAGGCATGACCTGGCCCGACGCCGTCTACCAATCGATTCAGGCGCTTTGCTGGACGTTCGTTGTGTGGCGCTGCGGCAGCGCGCTCTACCGGTATTGGAGGGATGAGTTTTGAAAGAGATTCAGCATCGAATGCAGTGCAGCGCGCGGCTCGGTGGCTCGGTGTGCGAGTGCGGCGCCGTGCACGTGGCGCTCTTCGCGCGCGAAAAGCTCGCGATGGACGTCATCGAATGGGCGCGCAGCGTGGCTTTATACTGGGGTAGATGCCCAGACCTGAAAGAGCTTTCACGCGAAACCATCACGACAATCGGGTTTCAGCATGCTGTGGAGCAGCTCTGCAAGGCCATCGCGGAGTTCGACCGGCGGGAGACCGAGGAGTGATGGAGACACACGAACGCCTCTGCGACTGGCGCGGCGTCGCCGTCGCGGATGCTTGCCCCGGCTGCGGCGCGAGCGGGGTCAAGGCGTATCCGAGTAGCGCGACCTGGCACGGCGGGCCCGGGGGGCAGATGCTCACCCAAGACGTGTGCGACCAGTGCTGGGGCTCGGGCGACCTGCGCCACCCCTGGCCCAATCGGCGCGAGATCGGGGCCAAGTTTCAGGAACTCGCCCAGCGCGCCGCTAGCGCCCAGGAGCTCGAGGGCGCACGCGAGAGCGTGGCGCAGCTGACGCTACTAGCAGCGGACTACAGCGGGCGTCTGAATGACGCGGCGCGGCTGCTGGAGATGGCCGGCGACAACTGGCGCAAGTGTCTCGCGCAGAACGAGAGGCTCATCGCGGCAGGTGAGGCGCAGGCGCAGGCGCTACAAAGGCGCCAAGACCAATCCGACCACTGGGAAGCGGAGTATCTCGTGGCACTCATCGCGATTCATGCAGCGGCCATCTTGCTCGATGACGTCCTGTTCGAGAAGGGCTGCGGCGCCGACCCACGGGTGACGGCGTGGCTCTCGCAGCCCGTGGTGCTCACGGCGCGGAGGAAAGGACAATGACGGAGTGGTGTAAGTACTGCGGCGAGGGCGACGGCGTGTGCGAGCGCTGCCGGCTGCGTGCCGAACTCGCGTTCGCCCAGTCGCAGCGCGACGACAACGAAAACGCCTGGCAGTGCGAGAAGAAAAAGCGCGAGGCGGCAGAGGCCGAGCGGGACGGCTTACTTCGCGAGGGCCTGCGCTGGGCTGACGAGATGGACGCGATGGGCGAGCGACTCACGCGCTACCAGCGCCTCGCCGTCACCTGGAAACGGCTAGCCAAGCTCTACCGCCGACAGATGCGAGAGGACTCATGAGCGACGAACGACCCACACCACCCGAAACGCCCGAGGCAGAGGTAGAATTGACTTGGGCCGAGATGATTCTCGACGGCGCGCCGCCCGAGGCCGTGTTTGCGGCCGTGGTCATCCTGTACGCGAAAGACGGCGACGGCGTGTTCGAGGCGGGCAGCCTGGGCGTGAAAGGCATCATGTTGCACCCGAACTCGAGCGCCGCGACGAACACCGGCAAGGTGGAGCCGTCGTTCATGGTGGGCGCGAAAGCGCTTCGCGACCTCGCCGACCAGCTCGAGCGCTACGCCGACCAAGCAGGCTTCGTCAATCATGGCGTCTCGGGCGTGTCCAAGATGCGTCGGGGGGACGCCTGATGCCCAAGAAAAGCCCAGAATTCATCGAGACCGTCTACACCGAGATTGGTAAGCGCATTCGATGGCTGCGCGAGCAACGCGACTGGTCGAGCAAGCAACTCGGCGACGCGCTCGGTCTGCACATGAGTGTGGTGAGCACCTGGGAAACCGCGAAAGCGCGGGTGCGGTTTTCCGATCTCGTGCGCATTGCTCACGTGTTCGGGGTCACGCTCGAGCTGTTTCTCGCGGACATCGATCCAGCGGATTGCCAGCCCAGTGCAGCGCTCACCGCCGCGCGCAAGCAGCGCAGCAACCGAAAAAAGAAGGGTAGGGAGAAGTGAGGGAGAATTGGCCACCAAAAAACCAGGCAAAAAGAAAGCCGTCTACGATGACCCGTTTCGACGTGAGGTCGTGCGGGCCTTCGCGGAGCTGCGCAAGAAAGACCCGGAGGCGGGGCTCTCGCGCTTTGCTCATTCGCGCAAGCTCGGGCCAACGGTCGTCTTTACTTGGGTGCAGCGCTACGGCCACGAGTTTGGGCTCTCATTGCCAGCGAAACAGCTCGACGCGCAAAAGCGCCGTGTCGTGGGGCGCGTGCTGCTCGATGGGACGACACACAAGCAAATCGCCGAGGAGGAGGGCCTCACCTTGAGCACCGTCGACGGCTGGGTCTATCGCTACGGCGGGCAGCTCCGGGCCGAGATGGGTCTCGCCAGCGCGCCCGAGCCGAGCGCGCCGCCCGGCGCCGCTGCCCAGGCCGACCCTACGATGGTCGTCACGGGCAGGCCCCGATTGGAGCCCAAGCAACCCGCGCGCCGATGGCGACCCCCGAACTCGCTGCGCGGCCCGCAGCCACCACCCCAGCCACCACCGTTGGCGCGCGAATTGTGGGAGGAGCCAAGCGACCCCGTGCTCGACGACCCGGCCGCCGCGCACGCGCTCGTGCGTCGAACGCTACACGAGCAGCGGCAAGGCAAGCTGTTCGAGACGAACGGCATCACGCGCGAGCCGCCCCCGGGCGCCAATAGCGAGTTTCTGCAAAAGGCCCTGAAGCGGGCATTACGCGAACGAGATGCAGCGCTCTTGCTCCTCCGCATGGAGATGCAGAGCCACAACCCAGAGGAGGAGTAAGTCATGGCCCAGTCATCCGCAGCCGTATCCAATCGTAGCCCCAAGAGCGTACCACCCAAGAGCAGCAAGAAAGGAAAGGGCCTCACTGCTGCGCAGAAGCGACGGCAGAGCTCCGCGCAGCTGATGTTGATTTCCGGCGGCCAGCCCGCGGGGATGCCGGAGCAACCCAAGCCCTTTGCCTTTCAAGCAAGGGCCAGCAAGATTTCGCGCAACTTGATGGGGCGCGGCCTCGACGTCGTCATCGTCAGCCCCACCGGCTCGGGTAAGACGGTCATGGCAGGGCTCACCGTGCAGGGCGTGCCCGCCGACGAGGTCATGGCGGTGAGTCATAGCAACGCTCTCTGCGACCAGCTCGCGGAGCGCTTGTGTCCGCAGTCGGTCACGGTGCAAGGCGTGCTCGCCGGATGGCGCCCCGTCAAGCCGCCGCGGATTATCATCTGGGATGAGAGCCACCACTCGGAGGGCGAGGTCTGGCGCACGCTGCGCACGGAGATATTCCCGAAGGCGCAGCTGCTCGGGCTGACGCCGTGCCCCCAGCGCAGCGACGGGCGCGCGCTCGCGCAGTTTGACGAACTCGTGCAGGCGGCGACGTACTCCGAGCTACTCGAGCTTGGCATCATCGTGCCGTGCAAGGTGAGCGGCCCCGAGGCGATCTATGGCGACAAGCGGCCCGACCCGGTCAAGGCGTACCTAAAGGGCGCCGCCGGTAAGAAGACCATTCTCTTTCTGCCGGACACCACCGTTGCCGACGAGTGCACCAAGCAGCTCACTCGCCACAAGATCGCGGTCGGCTCCTATCACTCGAACATGCCGCGGGGCGAACGCAAGGCGCTGTTTTCCAAGTTTCGCACGGGGGAAATCATGGCCATCTGCACCGTGCACGCGTTATCGGAGGGCATCGACGTGCCCGACGCGCAGGTCGGCATTCTCGCGCAGCGCTGCGAGAGCATGAGCCTCTACATCAACAGCGTGGGCCGCATCCTGCGCAGCGCGCCCGGCAAGCGCGAGGCGCACCTGATTGACCTGACCGGCGCGAGCCTCCGACACGGTAACCCCTGCACCGATCATGACTTCTCTCTGTTCGGCGCGGGCGTCTACCGCAAAGAGGACCGAGAGCCCGTCGAGCGGGGCGAGGTCGACCGGACGCCGCTGCCCACCTACGACGCAAAACTCGTCACCTGGTATGACGTCAAGTGGCCGACGCAGGACGACAAGCGCCGACAGATGGGCTGGCTGCGCCGGCACGCGCAAGCCAACGGCTACGGCGAGGAGACGGCCGACACGGCGTTCCGGGCGCTGTTTGGCGGCAGAGCGGAGGCGGCGCAGTGACCTACTCGAAAGAGGAGCTCGAGGCGATGCTGCGGGGCATGCGCAAGGCAAGTAGCGCTTTCTACCGCGACGCGGTGCGCATCGGTTGCCATCCGTTTATCGAGTTTACCGGGCTCATGAACGAATTCATCAACCTGTGTGAGGCCGCGCACGCGCAGGGGCAGGACTTCACCGAGACCAGTATCCACGGCTCGGGCAAGCCGCTGCCGATGCAGCCCTATCACAGAGATTATCTCAACGAAAAGCTCGAGTGCATTTACGGCACGAGTCTCGCTGCTCTGACGGGAGGCGCGCAATGATTACCCGAGCAGAGTACGAGCGCCAGCGCCGGGAGCTGGAACATTTCCACGACGCGATCGACCGCGCCGCACTCTTGAGTTCGGAAGCGCGGGAGCGCGACGCGACGCTCAAAGAGCGCGCGCCGTTCGCCCTGCACGTCGTGCAGCACCGGCGGCGGCTCTGGTCGCAGCTGGCGACGCCGGCCGCGAACAACCTGCTGCTTCTCGACCGCAAGGTCATTAGCCAGGCGTTCGCCCATGGGGGCGAGATTGACTGGAAAAGGGTCGATCTAGCGCTGTTCGCCCTGTGGGCGGAGCTCGTGGGGGTGAGCGATGACTAAGCCCAGCTTTCACTTTGACCCTTTTTTCACCAAGCTCGAGGCGCCATGACCTGGCCCGAACGCTGGGATATCGAGTGCCTCGACTCGATCACCAAGTACCCGAGCATCCCAAGCTATCACGAGCACGGCGACCGGGGCCGGCTCACCGAGGAGCTCTCGATCCGCTTCGAGCCCGAGGAGGAATGGGAAGCCACCGAGAAGATGGACGGCGTGAGCGCGCGGATCATTCTCACGCCGTACGGCTGGTTGCTGGGCAGCCGTGACCAGCTGCTCACTCACGAGCACGATGTCGTGCGCAACCCGCGCTTACGTATCTGTGAGACGCTCGTGCCGCTCGTTCAGGGGTTCGACAGTACTGGACAGGACAGTATCGTCTGCGTGTATGGGGAAGTGTACGGCGGCCACAAAGGCGAGCTCGGCAAGCGCAGTCACCACTACGCGCCCAACGGAGAAACGGGCTTTCGCGTGTTCGATGTCGTCGACCTCTGCCTGCGAGAAGCAGCGTTATTATTCAGGCTTCCCCTGCAGAAGATTGCCCAGTGGCGCGACGTTGGAAACCAACCGTTTCAGAGTCGGGGCCAAGTGCAGCACTGGTGCTCGCTCTTGCGCCTCGAGCATGTGCCGCTCCTCACGGGCGGCACCGGCAAAGACCTGCCGAAAACTCTTGCAGAGAGTTACGAGTTTCTGACAACGTGCTCTCCTCAGCAATCGCGCGCGGGGCTATTGGGGCAATCTGCGCGGCCTGAGGGGCTGGTCATCCGCAACCCGTCGCGCACCAAGATCGCAAAGCTGCGTTTCGAAGATTACGAACGCACGAGCCGAGTGGAAACCACCGTGTTCCCACCGAGGGAGAAAGTCGAGTCGACATGACTGCAGTGGGATTGATGCATACGACGGCGCAGCTCTTGGCCATCTGCCAGCCGTTTCCGGAGGAGCACCGAGATGGGATGCTCGCGGCCGTACTCGAGGCGGTCGCGGTCCTCGACCCCTTGCCGGCGCAAGACCGGCGGCGCGTCGTGCAGGCGGTCGGGCTGCTCTCGCACGCCGAGAGCCTGGCCGTCGATTACCCCGCCGTCGAGGGCCGTGCGCCCGCCAATGGCTCCCCCCGGGGGCTGGCGCCAGTGGTCTACGCGCCGCCCCCCGACCCAGCCACGTTCGAGCTCGAGTCGCCACCGAGTGAGCCCGAGTCGGCTCGAAAACGTGCTGGGGGCCACGGCAACGCCGCGCTCACGGACGCGCAGGTGCGCAGGTTCCGCAAGGCGTTTGCGGCGGGCACGATGCGTGTGGCGGACATCGCGGAGACGACCGGCCTCAGTCAACCGAGCCTGTACGCGATGCTCAAGGGGCAAACCTACCGGCACGTGCCGCTCGAACCGGAGTGAGGGAGACATGAAAGTCAACGGATACAAACTGCGTGAGGCCCTGCGGCGCTGGCAACTGCGGCGCGAGACGGCGGCCTCGCAATTCAAGACGTCGCTCACGGCGTTTCCAGGCGAGGACAAGCCGAGCCCGATTGCGCTGGCCGATACCATGCACCGCGCCGACGTGGCCATAGCGCAGCTGCAAACGGCGCAGACGACCTATAACCTACGCGCGGTCGTGAATTTCGGAGTCGGGCCTTTGCCGCTGCTCGCGCTGGTCAAGAGTGTCGGCGCTTGCCTGCGGCTCGAGAAGCTCTGGCGCGAGGCCGCGGTCGTCAAGAAAGACAAACACATTTACTACAGCAAAGACCCCGAGCTCCGCGACGCAGACCAGATCGCCGCCGTGCGGCAGGTCTCGTTCGAGCAGGCCGCCGAGCGAGCTGCTGCCGCCGCGCAAAAGCTCGGCGCGCTGCGCGAAGCCATCGCGGTCGGCAACGCCCAGGAGCTCGACATCGAAGACTTGTCCGGTTCACTTTTCGAGTGAGCCGGTGAGCGGGCGCGCGTTTCTTTCAGGAGCCGCGCGCGTCCGTGGGGACGTTCACTGCAACCTCGCCCGGATGGGCATCACGCCGCTACCTTGTAAGTTGTTGGCAACTCCGCGAGCCGCACAAATTGCCATGGTCGAAGAGGCTCCCTGCTTTGGGCCCGACACCTGCCCGCAAACCGACTGCACTCGCGTCTGCTCTCGAAATACTCTGTGCTCTAGTGAACTTTCCCAAAACTGCGCGGCTAGCTCAATTGGCAGAGCAGTGGGTTTTTAACCCGCTGGTTCGGGGTTCGAGTCCCCGGCCGCGCACTGCGATCATCGAAAGCAACCGTGCAGCTAGCTCAATTGGTTAGAGCGCTCGATTCCAAATCGAGAGGGTCAGGGTTCGAGTCCCTGGCTGCGCGCAGAGACCCAGCGAAAGGAAACCCCGCCATGAGATAATGGCAAACACCCGTAAGACCCGGCGCCCCGAGTGGGCGCTAAAACCCCTGCGCCGCGGTACCCTGCGGCTCTGTGATCGGTGCTTGCGCGACAGCCCGCGCTGTCAGGATAGCCTGCGCGGCAATCGCAGCTCGCACCGGCACGACACGTGGAAGAATCACCGCGCCCGGCAGTGGTACCGCGAGCGCGAGAAAGCAGGTTTCATGAACGCCCCCGACGTAGCTCATTTCTTCGATGACCCCGCCCACGAGGGCAAGATCCGCTTTGCCGTGATCGACCGCTCGGGCGATACCCGGTTCACCTGGGATCCGAACGTGCCGGCCGAGGTCGACGCCGCGCGCAGCATGTTCGAGCTCTACACCAATCCCCCGAGCAAGGGCGGCAAGGGCTACGCGGCGTTTCGCGTCGAGGGCGCGTCGTCGATCGCAGGGAGCACGGCCGGCGTCAAGGGCGAGCAGGTGCGGAGCTTCGACCCGAGCCACCAGCGACTGATTTTCGCGCCCGCGCTCGTCGGAGGATGAGCCATGCCGACGATTGCGACGACGTACCCCGTCGGCACGGGGGGCTTTCTCTACGGCGAGGGTACGACCGGCAGCGGTAACACCATTCGCTGGTGGCGCACGACGGAGACCGTCACCTCGGCTACGGCGACGGTCCTCACGGACACTTCGGACGGAGTGCTCTACTGGCCCACGGTCACCACGACGGGCGCGGTAGGCTGGGTCTTGCCGCCGGCCGAGTTCCGCCGCGAGTATGTGCAGCGCTTTCGTGAGCCGGCTGACATCGTGGAGCCGGGCGATCAGAGCGCCGCGCGGTTTTTGGAGCGCCGAGCGCGGGAGCGTCAGAGGGTCGCGCAGATGCAGCGGAGCGTCGATGCGGTCATGCTCCGCGCCTACCAGGAGGGTACGCTCCAGCAGGACGCCCACGTGCGCGCACGCGCCGAGCACGTGCAGAACGAGGCCCGCGAGCGAGCCCGAGCGCTCCTGCACCGGCATCTCTCCGACCGCCAGCGCATCTCGCTCGTGCAGAGTTCTTACTTCGACGTGCGCACGGCGAGCGGCCGGCGCTACCGCATCCGCCAGGGCCGCGTACGGAACGTCGACCAGCTGAACGATGAGGGCTTTCGCGTGGCGACCTACTGCGCGCACCCCGGCATCGAATGCCCCGATGAGGACACCATGCTGACGCAGCTGCTCTGGCTGCAACACGATGAGGAGCATTTCCTCAGGATCGCGAACCGCTCATGAACGGAGAAACCAAAGCAGAGGTGCAGGCGCGCATCGCGGAGCTCTCGAGTGAGGTGCAGGCCGAGCAAGCGTTCGAGCGCATGGTCATCAATACGCGCACCCAGCTCGAGGCGACCGCGGGCGGCGGTCAGGACATCGCGGCTCGTCGAGACCTCGACTTGGCGTCGTCGCCGGGGCATCTCTCGTGGATGCTCTCGCAGGCGCTCGGCTTCTACCGCGCGCAGAAAATCGGCAAGGCGCATCGCTGGCTCGGTTTCGTGCAGGGCAGCATGCACGCGGATGGCTACGCCACCCTCGAGGAACTCAAGCGCTGCAACATGCCGCCGGGCGCCGAGTACGACGCAGAGAGGATCTCGGGGTGATGGGGCCGGAGGAGCGCGCGCGGCTCTGCCGACTCGCAAACCAAGCGATCGATCAGGTCGTCGAACGCTTGCGCGTCGCGGGCATGCCCGACGTGGGGGTTTGCGGCGCCCTGATCGTCAAGTACGCGCTGCTCGCGCGCACCTCTGGCGCCACTCTCGAGCAAGCAATGGAGCAAGCGATCGAGAGCGTGGCGCGCGAGTTCGGAGTAGACACGACCGTCACACACCGCCACCTCCAGCGCGACCCTAGGAGAAAACCCTCATGACCGACGCGAAAAAAACCCTCCCCGCAACCCAACCCGTCGAGCGCAACGAGAGCACTTCCTACGAATATCATCTGCCCCTCTCGCTCATCGTCGATGAGCTGCCCCCCGACGCCATCGCTCGGCTCGAGGAGGGCTGGCGGGTCGACATTTACTCTGGCGGTGATGAGACCGAGCCGGTCCATTCCACGAAGCGGTACCTTTCGGTGACGCTCCGTCAGCAGCGGCTATTCAAGCCAGACGCGGCGGGCGAGCTCACTCTGCAGACCCACGACGCGCCCCTCGACCGCTGCGTGAGCAAGGGGGAGCTCGCGGAGATCCTGAAAGCAGAGTTTGAGCGCCGCTTGAAGCTGCCGAGCGGAGGGGAGCCCCCCGCGTGACTCGCGTTGAGGCCCAGACCCTGGCCGAGGAACTCGTGCTGCGCATGGCGCGAGACTCGTTCCGGCGGCGGCGCATGGGCTGGGATGCCGTCGCGACCACGTTCTGCGGCGGGATCCGCGCGCTCTTCGATGTCATCGAGGCACGCGGGCAGGTCAAGAGCAATGCCATGGTGATGATCGCCGCCTGCGCGATCGAGGTCTTGCGCGAGACGTTCGCCAACTGTGGGGAGACGGCCGAACAGATCCGCGAGCAGCATCCGCTCGGCACGGGAGGGTCGGTCAATTGAAATGGTTTGGCGAGAGCTGGGGCGCGCCGTGCTGCGACCCCGAGGACCACGTCGAGACGCCCGATGGCGAGGCCTGCCCGGGCTGTATTCGCAGCATTCGCCCGGGAGACTGCGGATTCGTGCTCGCGGCCGTGCTCGAGGATGGCTTTGTCGACTCGATCGCGTGGCACCGGACCTGCTTTATCAAAACTCTCATCCCTGACGCCCACCACCCGAACTGTGCAACCCGGCGCTCGCCCGTGCGCGCGTGCGATTGCATCGACCTCGAGGACGTATGAGCGACTGCACGCATCGCGCGGCCGTGTGCGAGAGCTGCGGCAAATGGCTGGGCGACCAGCTCAAAGACTCTGGCCCCGGCGGCGGCGCGGCATCCCCTCCTGCCGCCGCTGGGGCTGGGCTGACTTCTGGGCCCGGCGAGGGCAACCAAAGCGAGGGAAACCCCGCCGGGCCCGGGATACCGATCGCCGAGCACGCCGCCCTGCAGGACCAGCTCCTCGGCGAGATTGCGGCGCACCAAGCGCTCGACGGGCAAGTGGCGCTGCTCTTGCGCCGCCTGCGGCAGCGCAACGAAACGATCCGGGAGCTTTCCAAGGGCAAGATCGAGCTGGGCGACGATGACCGGCCCCCGACGACCGCGGCGCGCCTCTACCATGGGTTCTGGAGAGCGAGCATACTCGAGCGCGACCGGCTCGAGAGGGAGCTGATTGCGGTGTGCAAATCACATCAGGCCACGAACAAAGGCAATGACCGGCTCACGCGGCAGCTCGAAAAGCTCGGCCGTAGGATCGGCGTTCTGCGGGCCATGGCGCGGTACTGGCAGCGGCAGGAGGAGGCTATCCGCTACACCACCCGCGTCACGCTCAACGCCTATCGCCGCAATCAGCGGCTGCTGTTGCTCGAACGGGACGCACTTCGCGTACTTGCAGAAACCCTCATGAAAGGGTCGCAGTTTGAACGCTGAAAACGATGCCAAGCTCTGCGAGGCCTTCCCGCTGCTCTACGCTGACCGTCACGGCGACCCGCACCACACGCTCATGTGCTGGGGCTTCTGCTGCGGCGATGGCTGGTTTACGCTGCTCTGGGGTTTGAGCGAGGAACTCGAGGCGCTCATCCGCGAGCAGCCCGAGGCAGACCAGCGGCTCATCTGCGCCATGCAGGTCAAAGAGAAGTTTGGCGGGCTGCGCTTCTACATGAAGGCGAGCACGCCGGCCATGAACGAGGCTATTGCGCGCGCCGAAGACAAAAGCCGGTCGATCTGCGAGGACTGCGGCGACCCGGTCACGGGCGGGCCCGTCAACGTGCGCGGCCTCGTGAGCACGGTCTGCCTCGAGCACTACGCAAAGCGGCTCGCCCAGCGCAATGAGCTGCTCGGGCCAGAGAAGGTCAGAGGAGGGAACCAATGAGTAAAAAGAAGTCTCAACCCAAGGTGACGGTCGTGCTCCCCGTGCTCACCGAGGAGGAGGCCATGGCCTCGACGCAGGCCGTGCCCGTGCGCGACGAGCCGCGCCAGCAGTGGTTTACGATGACGCTCGACGCTCAATGGACCGAGCGCCTGGAACGGCTCGCGCAGCCGACCGGCATGACCCCGCAGGCGTTCATGCAAACGCTGCTGCGCCGGGCCTGGGCGAGCCTGCCCCGGAGCCTGCGGCGTGATGAGGACCCCAGCCACGAGGGGCAGCGGTGAGCGTCTGCGCGCAGTGCGGGCACGGGCCTCTCGATGACGAGAGCCTCTGCCCGAATTCTAGCTGTCAGTTTTCGGCCGCTGCCACGCGCCGCGCGTTCGTCCGCTGCGTCGCGGCGGGGATCATCGTCCGCGGGCCGACCCGCGACGTGGAAGGGGCCTGGGCGGTCGCCCAAGCGCTTTGGGACCGTAAGCCGGAGGGCTGCTGATGACGTGGCCGGAGGCCTTCTTTGGCGCCGTGTGCGTGCTGGCGGCTGCATGGGGGATCCCCCGTTTCATCCGGAGCTTGACCGAATGACGCTCTTTATCGAGACCTGCCCGCACTGCAACGCAAACCTCATGGGCGGGGAAATCCCCGAGGAGATGCGCGGTCACTTCGACGGCCAGACGCACGGGACGCGGCTCGTCGGCGTCTACGACTGGGGCCGAGACCGCACGAGCCATTTCGAGTGTCCGGACTGCAAAGGAGCCATCGCGCGCAGCGTGGCCATCCCCGGCAAGCAGCCCATGGGCTATCGGACATTCGACCTCAAGCCGAGGGAGCCGGCCCGTGCCAAAGACTAAGCACGACTACTACGTCACGTGGAACGCGCGAGATGGGGAGTACGTGGCCAAGTGCCCCCTGGTGCTCGACGTGAGCGGGCACTCTCGCGAACCGCTGCGCGCACTGCAGGCCCTCATCCTAAAGTTGCAGGAACGCGGCCTCATCGAGGAGGAGTGAGCCGCGCGGGCCAACACCTCGCCGGTATTCGCGCCGTGCGCGGGCTCACCCTCGCCCAGCAGGCGGCGCGGCTCGGTTGCTCGCGGCCGTTCATTTGCGACGTCGAGCACGGTTACCGCAGGCTCTCGCTCAAGGCGGCCGCGCACTGGGCGCGCGTGCTCGAGTTTGACCTCGCCCCGCTCGTCGAGCGGATCTTGCAGGACCAGATCGATCTTGCCGAGTTGCCCTATCGGGTGCGCGTCAGGGAATGACGGGAATCATCGTTCACCTCTTTGGGGAGCCGCCCGCCGTCGAGGGCGCTCCGGAGCAAGCCCGCAAAGACTGGCGTTGCTGGCCACACTCGCCCATCGTCGACGAGACGAGTCGAACGGTCACGTGCAAGCGCTGCAAGACGCTGCTCGATCCGATTGATGTCCTGCTACAGGTTGCGAGCGAGCACGCCCGCTGGGTGCAGCTCGGCGAGGAGCAGCGCCTGCTCGCTCAGCAAGTCGGCCAGCTCAAAGAGGAGGAGAAGCGCGTCCGGGCACGCACCAAAAGTCACTCGCGCAAAGACGCCGACGAGGCCGTCGCCGCGGAGCGCGCGCGCCACGAAGAGCAGCGGCTTCACGTGCTCACGCGCACCGACGAGATCCGGCGCTGCCTAGCGCGTATCGATCACCTGATGGGGGCGCCTAGAACGTCAAAGCGGCGGTAAACGCCGCGACCGCCGCCGCTTTTGCCGTGATGCCAGCGGCCGTGAAATGGCAGCCGTCGGTATCGTAGTACGTCGTGTTAAACGGGTCGGTGAGGTTCGTCGCCGTCGAGAGATCGAGCAAGTAATCATAGTGCTGGGGGTTGTTGCGGAAGTAGTCGCAGCACTGATCGAACGTCGCCTTGCGCCCGGGGTCCCATGCGGAAAACGAATCCGTGTAGGTGCCGCCGTCGCTCTTCTGCGCCCGGGGCGTCGGGACATGAAAGGCGAGTTTCCACCCGAGCGCGCGCGCCGTGGCGAGGTAGCTGATGGCCGCGTCGCGCGCCGTAGCAAAGCTCGCGCCGAGGTTCTGAATGTGATTGCCCAGCTCCTGGTATTGCAGGAGGCAGAGCCGGTTCGGGTTGTAGAAGCGATGGACGACGCTCGAAAACTCGCTCGCGAGCGCGGGCGTCGAGATGCCGCCGGTCCCCTTGTTCTGCCCCGTCCAGACGAGCGCCGGGTGGCTCGCTTGGTTCTGCGCGAGCAGCGTGGTCAGGGTGTCGCTGTAGTCGAGGGTCAGCGAGTTACCGTGAAAAACCGTGATGGCCTGCCGGGGCGTGCTCGCGCTGATGGCGGTAAACGTGGTGCTGCTGCCGCCCACGCTCGACGCGCTAGCGGCGCTCACGCCCCCGCCGATGACGCTCGCGAGAAACTGCACCGGCGTGCCCGTAAACGTGCTCACGTCGGCATCTCGAAGTTCATGAGGTTCGTCTCCTCGGCGAGCGTGAGGTCGGGCCCGTTGAGGATGTAGAAGTTCGGCCCCAGGCTGCCGTTGAGGCAGAGCGACGGCGTGCCGCTGTTGTTCAGGTTGCCGATGACGGCATTGCCCGTGGCCGCCGGCAAGACGCCCAGCGTCGGCCCCGTGCCGAGGTTACCGAACGTGAGCACGCTCGCGAGCCCGTTGACGTAGAGCTTCAGGCAGCCGTCGCCACCGACGCTCGAGTCGTAGAACAGTCGCGCAAAAAACCACGTGCCCCCGGGCGGGAGATCATTGACGGCCCCCCGGGCAAAGCGCCCGTTGGCGCCCGACATGTAGACATCAGCGCGCAGGCGCCGCGAGGCCTCGATAAAGAATTGAATCTTCGGCACGCTCGCCCCGCCCGTGCCGGTCGAGATCGAGAAGATGGCCTCTTGGTTGTTCGTGGGCTGCTTGACCCACACCGCCCAGTGAAAGCGCGTGGTCGAGTTGTTCTGCGCCGTCAGCGGCCAGGAGAGCGAGCTGCTCGCCCCGGAACTCCAGGTCGCGATCGGCAGGCCGTTACTGCTCGTGCCATTGACCGGGCGCCGCGCGTCCGTCGTCTGCACGGCGGGGTTGCTGTTGAGAATGTCCGGCACGCTCGAGTAGCCGACGCCGGTGACGGTGCCGTCAGCGAGCCGCAGCCAGCAGCTCGCGAGCTGCGCCGGGTGGAACGCGCCGCCCTTCTGCCGATGCCAGCGCCGCAGCGCGCGCGCTCTCGGGTGTTGCCGGTCGAGCACGCGGCGGGGCTCTCAGGTGGGGCGGTCGAAGGCCATCAGCGCAGCGCCCTCGGCCGCGGTGAGGTCGCCCGCAATGCAGTAGATGTTTGGCCCGAACGAGCCGATGGGGCTAAAGAACGGCGTGTCACTGTTGCTCTGGCCGCCGAGCAAAATGTTCCCCGTCACCGTGGGCAAGACCCCGAGCGTTCCGCCCGCGCCTTGGTTGGTGTAGCTGCCCGTTACCGCCACCTCGTTTACGTAGAGCTTCAGGCAGAGATCGCCGCCGATGGAGCTCACGTAGGCGAGCCGGTAGAACGCCCAGACGCCCGCGGAAAAGACGTTGCCCGTGCTGGTGAGCGTGCGGCCGTTGCCGCCGGAGATGTATGCGGTCGCGCGCGCCTTGGCGTTTTCCACCTGCATCGAGAGCTTGGTCGCGCTCGTGCCGCCCGCGAGCTCGATGATCGAGACGTTGGCCGCTGCTACGCCGGTGAGCTTCATCCAGAGCGCGTAGCCGGTGTTATCGACCTGATTGTTCGATGCCGCGACGGGCCACACGATGACGTCCGTCCCGTCGCTATCGGCGATGGGCAGCCCGTTGGCGGCCGTGCTCGCGGCCCATTTGCGATCGGCGTCGGTCTGGTTGGTGGGGTTCGAGTTGAGGACGTCGACCACCACGTCGTACTCGCCCGCGTTCGGCGTCGATGCCGCGAGCCGTAGCCAGGCCGAGAGCTTGGCGCCGAGCTGGGTGGGGTAGAACGAGCCGCGCGGCCTCAGGAAGCGCTTGCGCCCGCGTACCCTCGGGTGGGTGCGCTCGAGCAAGCGGTTAGCTCTCTTCCCAAAAGACTTCTACGAACAGACGGAGCGTGCCCGTCGCGCCCAGCGCAATCGGGACCTTGATGATAAAGCCGGTCCCGGGCTGCAACAGCAGCCCCTTGCAGTGGTCGCTGCCCTCGGGGCTCGGCGTCCAGATCAGATCGCAGCCGCCCTCTTGCACGGTTGCGCTCGCGGCGAGCTCCGTCCAGCTGTCGCTCGCAAAGGCGTGCGTCTTGATGGTCGGGCTGCCCGCGTGGCTGAGCGCGCCCGTCGTCGCGATGCGGATGTTTCCCGTCTGCGCGACGCTCGTCTGCTGGGGCTTGGGCCCGGGGTCAGGCCCGAGCCGGCGGATCGCGTCCGTGCCTCCCGCTTGATCCGAGAGGTCGGTGCCGCCCGTGTAGTCGGCGACCGGCGACCCGAACGCACTTACAAAGTGCGCAGAGAGGGCAATCTCCTGCGCCGTAGGGAAGCCCGTCACCGTGCGGGCCTTTACGACCAGCATCTTGATGCGCTGGGCGACCTGGTTGGTGGTGGTGTCGATCTTCGTGGGCGGGTTGCGCCACGCAAACAGCACCCCGTCGGCGCTCACGGCGCCGGCCACTAGCCCGCTCCGGGCGGAAAGATTGAACTCGGCTCGTGCGCTCATCGAGCTGGGTTATGCGAGAGCTGCTAGGCTGCCCCCGCCCGCGCGCCGAGTGCGAAGGATCCCGGGGCTGAAGGGCGCCGACGCGCGGGCGCCTACGCCGCCGCCGTGCCCCGGGAGAGCCTCGCCAAGGGGTCGGCGCCCGCGATGCTGGGATTGGTGCGGCGGCTCGGCATCGGCCCGCCTGCGCCGTCCTGGGCCTTCTGGGCCTGCTCGTCGCGGTAGGCGTCGCGGGCGGCCACGAGACGCGGCGAGAGCGCCCGGTCGAGGTTCGCGCCCAGGCCAAATAGCAGATCCAGCCTCGAGCGCTGCGCGAGCGTCGGCCGGCTTTCGGCGAGCTGCTGCATCGCCGCGACTTGCAGCGCGGCATACTGGTCGGGCCAGAGCTGTTTCAGCGTGTCGACTTGCTCTTTGCGGGCTCGGTTGTTGGCGAGGTCGACGAATACCGAGCTCGGGTTCGTGGCGGCCGAGTAGTAGAGCGCGAACTGCCGGAGCGCGGTGCTGGTCGGCGGCGAGCCGTCCGGGCGCGTGAGGCTCGCGCCGATCGTGCTGGGCACCTTGCCTTGCAGGAACGCCACGACCTCATACGTCTTCTGCACCAGCCCGCGGTGCAGATCGGGCGCGGCGTCGCTCACCTCGCCGAGGCCATCTGACATTTCGTTGACCAGCGCGAGCGGGTCGCGCGCGATGCGTTGCAGGGTCGCTTTCTTCTGCTCGTAGGCGGCCGCGAGCGAGCCCGTGCCCCCGAGAAACGACGTCACCCCGGCCGATTGCGTGACGCCGGGCACGACGCGGATCGTTCGGGTCTTCTGCGTTGGCCCCGTGATGGCGCGCGCGGTCGTCTGGGTGAGGGTGCGGGTTTGCTCGTGCAGGAAATCGAGCTTGCTCCGGGTCTGCTCGTGCGCCTGGTGCTCGGCCTCGCTCGGCGGTAGCTCCGCGGGCTCGGCGTCAAGCGAGTCTTGCTCGGGCTCGCGCGTGATGACCTTCTGGTCGGTATTGCCCCAGGCCTCGGCGAGTTCTTTGAAGCCGAGCCCGCTCGCCGACATGAGCCCGACCCGCGAGAGGAACTCTCGATACCACTCCGAATCGTCGAGCGGCAGCACGAGGCTGTGATTCCACTCGCCCGCGTTGGTGATCAGAAAGTATTTTCCGATCTTCATGCGCCCGTCTTTGACGAACACCTTTTCGAAGGGCAGAGTGCGGCCACTCACGGCGCTCGAGTACGGCTGCCACATCATTTCAAAGTTGTCGCGCACGAGCTCGACCGGCACGGTCGCGTCCGATAGGTCGCGCAGGGTATCGATCTCCGACTTGAGCCGGGCGGTTTCCTCCGCGCCGATGTCGAGGCCGTGGTGGCCGCGCAGGAAGTGGTCAAAGAACGTATCGATGGCGAGCTTTTCTTGCCGCGGTGTGCCCCTGAATCCGAGATTGGGCCAGGCGTAGCGCCCGACCTCGATGCAGGACACGTGCACCTCGCTCCCGCCGAGCGCCTTATAGGTCGGCACCGCCGAGCGGAAGATCTCTTTCATGACCCCCTCGCCGGGCTTGCCGCTGTTTCGGAAATACGAGTGGCTCACCACGAAGCCGTCACTATCGGCGCGGAACTCGCGTTGCAGCTGCACGCCGCCGCCGTGGGCCTCGAACTCGACGCTGTTACGGTTGATCGTGACCTTGAGATCGGCGTGCGGGAAGTGCTTGGCGAGCTGGTTGAGCGCGAACAGCTCCTCGAGATCGCCGATGCTCAGATCCTGCCCGAACACCCGCTGCGCGCCGTTCGAGTCTTCCACGCGCAACTCGCCGATGCCGATGGAGCGGAGCTCGTCGATGTCCGGGAAGCCACGGGCATCTCCGTAGCTACCCTCTCCATACGGGTCGCTCTCGGGCGGGTTCTCGTCTAGGTATTCCTGTTTGCGCTCGCGACGCAGGCTGTCGATGCTTTCCTCGTACTCCCGCGTGAGCCGTGAGCCATTCTCCTCCCACGCTTGGCGGAGTTGATACTCTTCCCACGGGCTGAATCCGCCGGAGCGCTCGAGGTCTTTGAGCAGGTCGTCGAACTCGACGTCGGGTGTCGCGTCTGTCGGATCCATGCTGTCGTCCATCCTCACGCGCTCGCTGAGGGCCTCGCGGAGTTCGGACTCTGCGTTGAACCCGGGGGTGCCGAGCTGGTCATGGACGAACACCTCCTCGCCCGGCGTGAGCCCCTCGGGCTGCGCGCGGAGTGCTTCGATCACGTCGTCATTGTTCACCGCGTCTCGGCGCTCCTGGCGCGTGACCGTGTCTTGATCGAGACCCTGCGCACGCAGCTTGTCGCCGATGATCTTGTCGTACCTCCGCGCGATGGCCTCTTGGCGTTCTTCGGGCAGGTCGAGGCCGCCCATCAGCTCCGCGACGCGCGCCTCCTCCGCGGCCGTGCGCTGGCGAGCAATCTTCTCGTCGATCTCGCGCTGACGAATGCGCGCCTGCGCGGCCTGCTCATCGCGCAAGCGCGCCTCGCGAAAGCCGAGCTCGCGCTCGAGCGCGACGGCGGCCTCATTGGAGAGGTGCGCCTCGACATAGGCTCGCTCGCGAGAGTTCGGCTTTCGCCGCTGGCTGAGGACGAACTCATCGCCGAACCGCTCGGCGGTGTCGCGGATGAGCTGGCGCATCTCCTCCGGGCTCAGGTCGCCGTTGATGCGGCCGCGCAGCTCGCGCGTGCGCTTTTCCAGCGTTTCCGCCGTGAGCCCCGGCAGATCCACGACGCCGACCTCGCGCAGGTGGTTATAGGCGTGCTGAGCGCGTTCGTCGGCGTTGAGCGGGCGGGCTTGCAGCTGCTGCTCGCGGTAGCGCTGCATCGACCCCTCGAACGTCGCCTGCACGTATTCGCGCGCGCGCTCGTTCAGTGGCGGATGCTCCGACTCCGCCGACACGGAGTCCGTGAATCTCTCCGCACGCGCGCGGAGATCGGCGTCGGTCTCGAGTCGCAGGTCGACGGCGTCGCGCAGGCGGCCTTGCAGGTTGCGCACTCTCTGCAGGTCCTCGACCGGCAGATCGTTCTCCTGCAGAGCCGCGCCCGCGGCGGCGCGGCGCTCCTCGCTCACACGTTGGTTGAGCGGCGGCGAGCCCTCGATGGTGAGGGCGCCTCGCTCGCGCGGGAAACCGAGCTTCATTTGGATCGGCACCTCGCCTTGCTGGGGCTCGGGCAGGCCCAGGCGGCGGAAGTCTGCGCCAGCGCCGGGCTCGGGCGTAGCGCCGCCCGGCAGGGGTCGCAACCGGCTCCGCTCGGCAGCGGTCTCGAGCGCGGCCGTTGCCTTGCCGAGTTCAGCCATACCCGGACGCTGGCCAGTATGGGCCGCGACCTCCGACGAATACCGTTCTACGGCATTCATCACCAACCGGTGCCGCTGATGGGGGTCTCGAACGTCGAGGCCGTGCTCTCCGCTCTGGACGGAGCTGACCAATTCCGCGAGCAACTGCTCGGCGCTCTTGGCGCCCTCTCGGGCGGGGGTTGAAGCGGCGTCCTCTGCGACCGACGCGCCGCCCTCGACGACGCGCAGAGCGCCGCGCCGCGCGTCGACCTCGCGTGCCTGCATGATCGAGCGCGCGCGCTCGGCCGACGCCTTGAGCTCGGCACTCGCGTAGGCGAACTCTCGCGCGTTCGGGCGCCGGCCGATGTCGCGTTGGAAGTCGCCCACCCAGCGTGCGAGCTGCGCCTCGACGGCGCCGTTGGTGGTCTCGATGGTATTGCCGACGCCGTAGCCCTCGCGCAGGTCTCCGCCGAGCATCTCGAGCCGATTCTGCATGCGTGACGGCATGTCGCTGGGCTTCAGCTTCTTTAGGAGCTGGTCGCGCTGGGTTTCGAACGCGGTGAGGCTCGTCCGCTCCGGCGTCGGGAGCGGGTCGAGTCGACCGGGCTTGGCCAGGCGCAGCAGGAAGCGGTCACTCTCGACGAGAGCCGCGTTTCTCGCTGCCACGTCCGCCCGGAGCGCGTCGGAAACCTCCTGCTCGATGAATTCCCCGACTGGGTTATAACTCGGCGTCACGCGGACATGGATGTCCTGTTGATCGAGCAGCTGCTGCTGCGCGGCGCGGTGCTGCGCGTCGAGCACCGCCTCGGGCGAATCGAGCGGGATGCGTTCGCCACCGGGGGAGCGGTAGGAGCGCTCGCCTCGAGCGTAGTGATAGAGAATGTCAGCCGCTTCGTCGGCGCTGCGTTCGGACGCGATGCGTACGGCGAGCCGCTCCCGCGGCGAGATATTCCGCAACGCGCCCCCGAGCTCCCGCGAGAGCGCAGCGCGCCCTCCCCTCGGCAAAAAGAACGAGAGCAGGCCCACGCTCGCCCCCGCCGTTTGCTGATCGGGGTCATCGGTGAGCGCGGAGCCCGCGAGCAGCGCCGCGCCCGCAATCTTGGTGGGGTTGCGCTTCGCGGCGCCCTTGGCCCAGCCGTAGAGGCGACTGGTCCAACGCTTGCCGGTCTGCTCGGCGGCGCGCTCGGCAGCGCTCTTGGGGACGCGCGCCACGAAGTTCGCCGCGCGCTCGATGAGGGGTGAGGCGAGGTTGCCCACGACGTTACCGAGGCCGGCCCCGATGATCGCCCCCGGGGTCCCCCCGATGACGCTTCCGCCGAGCCCTCCAACGAGAGCGCCCGTCGCGGCATGGCCGGCGCGCGTGACCATCGCCTTGGCGGCTTTCTGCGCGAGCGTGAGCGGCGGCGCGGGAGGCGGCAGCTCCGGACCCAACAGGCGCGCGCCGAGCGCGCGGTCGGCGTTGGCGACGTGCTGCTCGGCGTCACGAATGAGCTTCAGGAGCGTTTTGTCTCCCGTCGTCGCGGCCACCTTGCGCGCCTGCTCGAGCATGAAATCGAGTTCCTCGCGTTCGGCGAGGTTATCGAGCTTGAAGCCAGAGCCGGCCTTGGTGCCTGCGGCGAGCGTCTCCATCGCGGTGTGATGCTTGGCAGCGCGGCCCCAGAGTTTCTCATCGGCCAGAGTTTCCTCGATGGCTTGGGAGAGTTCGTCAATGAGGGGCGAGCGCGCCTCGATGGAGGAGAGCGCCTTGCCCGCCGCGCGCAGCCCGCTAAACATCTTGGCGCCGCTATCGCCGAGCGACTCACTGAGGAGCTTGCCGGCGGATTCGACCTCGGCGTGGCCGGTGACGATCGCTGCGTGCTCGAGCTTGACGGCGAGATCGAGCGCGCGCTCGCCCTGGGCGGCGACGTCGCCCGTCACGGTCTTGGCGAGCACGCCGGGGCGAAACATCTTATCGGGCGCGGTCGCCATGCGCTCCTCGATGGAGGTGAGCGTCTCGTCGAAACCGCTCTGCGCTTGCTCGATGATCGGGCCTGCATTCTTGCGCAGCTTATCCGCGCGCAGCACCGGGTCGAGCTCCTCGGCCGCGTCGCGCAGCGCGGCCTCCTGCGCCGCACGCACGCTCTCGTCGAGCGCCGAGGCCGAGCGCTTGCCGAGCGCCCGCATCGCCTCGCCCCACTGCACGTGCGAGACCGCGTCGAGCAAGGCGTTGCCGAGGCCGTACACGCCCGCCATGCCGACCGAGTAGGGCTCGCCGGTCAGCGCGGTTTCGATACCCTCGCCCGTGAGCCCGCCCAGCATCGCGCGGCGGATCATCGCGGCGCCGCCCGCGCCCCGGACGGCCACGTTGGCGACGAGGTCGGCGGCGATGCCGCCCGCGAGCGCGCTCTTGGGATTGGCCTCGCGCCGCTCGAGCGCGGGGTCGGTATACGCGAACGGCGCGATCTGCTCGGGGTTCACATTGTCGGCCGGGTCGGGCCACATGTGCAGCAGATTGTTCGCGGCGTTGTTTACGCCTGCGGCCGTCTCGGCGAGCGTGGCGGCGCCCGTCTCGACGCCGGCCGAGAGCATGTCCCAGCCGCTACCCGATCGCTTCTGGATGTCGCGCGCGCGCACCTGCTCGGCCGTCGCGGGAGCAAACCCCGGGTATTCCGTGGCCGCGTCGTACCCCGCCACGACGGAATGCAGCTTGCCGTCCGGGTCGACGTAGTAATCACGACCGTCGCGGCTAAAGGGCTGCGCCTTGGGTGGGGGAGCTGGTTCGAGCGCATTGAACGCTTCGAGCTCCTCTGCGCTCTCGGGCTGCGCGACATCGCGGAACGCGACGTCGGGATCGGCCGAGTCCTCGGTCTCGATGTTTTTCGGACTGTTTGCCGCGAGCGCTGCCTTGCGCTGCGCGGCCTCCTCCGCACGCTTCTGTTCGATCCTGCTGGGCATTTTACTCGCTCCGCAGGTCGCCGCCGGGAGCGTTCATTTGCTCCTCCTCCGGCTGCGCGCGGCCGCCCTCTTTCGGGGTGCGGTCGAAGAGCGTCGCGGCTTCGCCGTAGCCTTGGCGCAGGTTGTTTTGCTGAAGCTCTACGCGCCGCCGGAGCATCGTCAGGACGCTGGGGATATCTGCGTCGCGCGTCGGTCGGTCGATGGCCGAGCCGAATTGCTTCTCGAGGCTCGCGGCGGGCTCACGCGGCGCGCCGTACGTTTGCGCCTGCTTGACGCCGGTCCAGAGCCGATTCACCTCGCGCGCCGTGTCGCTGCTGAGGAGCTCGATGCCAAAGGGCCGCGTGCCAGGGTCGGCCTCGCCGATGTAGGACTGCGTTTTCGGATCCCATCGGAGGCCAACCTTGCTCGCGACAGCGTGGACAGCGGAGAGCGATTGCACGTTGGTCGAGTTGCGCATCGCAAACTCCTGCTTGTCCTGCAGGAGCCGCGCCGCCTCCTCGGGCGAGACGGGATGCTTGAGCACGTTGCCGACTTGCTCGGCGTTTTTCTGCTCGATCTTCTCTTTGTTTACGCCGAGCTGCGCGAGCGCGCCCTGCGGCGTCGCAAAGGGACTGGGCGGCGGGATCTGATGCGTGACGCCCTCGTCGCGCGTGCGCCGGACTTTGTCCTCGCCCTGTTGCAGTAGTTCACCCTTGCGCTGCGTCCAGGCCTGCAGGATGGGCTGAACGAGCAGCTCGGTCTGACGAGCGTTTTCCCCGCTCGCCGCCGTGCGCTTGGTTTCGAGCTCTCGATACCCCGCGACCGCCGCCTCGAGCTTGCCGCGCGCGAGCGCTTCGGCTTGCTTGGCGTCGAGGCCCGCGTCGAGGTAGCGCTTGAAGTCGTTATTTAGGCTGATCTTGCGGTTGGCGACCTCGTGCTTTTGCCGGTCGATGTCGCGCTCGATTTCGAGGTTCAGCGCCGTGAGGACGCCGTTTTCCTTTTGACCGATGAGCGCACCAAACGCGCCATTGAGAGCGGCGAGGATGACCATCCCGATCCGCTTGCCCGTGCTCATGTTTTTGATGACGCGATCGGGGTCGAGCGAAGAATCAATCCGACGGATCTCTTGGTTGACTCGCGCGAGCTCTTTCTCGGCCGCTTGTCGCGCTTCAATTGCGCGCGTGCCCTCGTGGAAGGCCTGCGAATAGGCGACCTCGGTTCCGCCCATGCCCGAGCGATAGGCCTTGTCGGTAGCCTGGTCTTTCTCCGCGGCCGTCTTGCGCAGCAGGTCGACGTGCTGCTTGACGAGCGGCGCCTCCTCGCCGATCTGCTCGAGCACGTTTTCGATCGGGCGCCCCTCCTCGACGGCGACCTGGTCGCCGCTATGCACCGAGTAGAGCGGCACGCCGCCGCTCGGATTGGGTTTCGGAACGGGCGCCGCGCGCGGCTGGCTGCGCTGGGCGATCGAGTCGTTGGCGGTCTGCCAATTCTGCACCAGCGTAGCCCCCGGGTTTGCGCCGGGGGCTGCGGGTGGCGCGCCGGGGGGCCCGGCAGGAGGCGCGGGCGCTGGGGCGGCTGCCGGAGCGGGCGCTGCGGGCGGCGCTGCGGGAGCCTCTGGCGGCATCCCGGGAGACGGCGCCGGGACGTCGCTCATCACCTGGCTCTGGTCGAGTCGGTCGATGAGGGCAGCCCCCGGGCTAAACGACTCGGTCGGGGGCGGGCGGTTTTCCGCGAGCCGGAGATCGGGCGAGCTCGGCGCGCCGCGCATGGTCTTGACGAACGACTGCGCCGTGTCCGGGTCGTGCAAGTACATCACGCGGCCCTTGTCGTCGCGGAAGTTGCCCGTCCCGTAGGGGGCGGTCGGATCCTGCTCGAAGTCGACGACCGCCATTAGTCGTTCCGCCAGTCGGCGCCGTTACCGCCATCGCCGCCGCCGCCGAGGGCGTAATTCGCGAGCGCGCTCGTGCCGCCCGTCGCCGCGCCGCCGACCAGCGCGGTGAGCACCTGGTCCCATCGGAATTTGCCCGACTGCTTGATCTGCTTGAGCGCGATCATCGTCTGTTGGTCGATGCCGTAGCGCTGCATCAGGAGCTGATCGGCGACGTTCTGGTCGTCGACCGAGAGCTTGTCGTATTCGTATTGGATGCCCGCCATCGCCTTCGTAAAGTCGAGGAGCTGGCCCGTCTGCGTGCTCGTGTAGTTGAGCAGCGCTTCGTATTGAGCCTCATCGAGCGCGCCCGATTGCAGCGCCTTTTGAGCCTCGATATTCACCCAGTTGTTTGCGCTCGCGAGGTCGGCCTTGCTGATGTCGACCTCGAGCGCGGCGGTATTGAGACCGAGGCCGGCGGCAGTCTTGAGCGCGTCGAGCTTGAATTGCCGGTCGGCATTTTCTTCCGTCGCGCGCAGGATGCCGAGGTTGCCCTCGAGCTCGGCTTGCCGGAGCGTGTCGGCGCGCTGCGCTTGGCTGCCGAGGTAGGCCTGCTCGCCTACCGCCACGCGTTCCATCAGTGCGCGGTCGCCCCGGTTGCGCACGCTGCGGGCTTGGCCGAGGGCGCCCGCCTGGTTGGCGGCGAGTTCGTCGCGCGCGCGGATCTTTGCGAGCTCGTCGGCTTTCTTGAGCTGCGCCTCGGCGACGCTCAGACCCGTATTGTCGCGCCCGAGGTTGGCGATCTCGTTTTCGTAGCCAGAGAGCCCGCCGAGGATCGTGTCGATCTTGTCGCGGTGAATGTCGGGCGCCTGCGCACCTGCCTCGGGCCCCCCGGGCGTGCCGACCGCGGGCGTCGCGGGCGCGCTCGTGGGAATACTCACGTTGTAGGTGTCGAGCGGGCTCGTGAAAATGTTGGTTGGAGCGGCTTTCGGCGCAAAGCCCGTCACGGGCGCAACGGGAGGGATCTCCTGCGTGAATCCAGCGCGCGTGCTGCCGGCAGGAGCGCGCGCCGGGGCCGAGCCCGGGGGGGCCGGCGGACGCGGCAGACTCGAGACCATGTCGGCGAGGCCGCCGCCGGCAAACAAGTCATCGGCCGCGCCCGCGCTCGGATTCTCGACGGGCGCCTGCGCGCCGGTGGCGGGATGGGCGGTCGCAAACAGGTCCGCTTGGTTGGCTTCCGCCGCCGTCATCGGACGGAACGAGTACGCAGAGCCGTTCCAGTTGGCGACCTGATGATTGAGACGAGCCGTCTCCATCGCCGCCGCCGTTTCCTCGGGCGTGGGTTGACGCTGGGGCGCAGCCGGCGTGCGCGGTCGTTCCGAGGTCGACCAGAAGCTAGGATCAAACGGAGTGACGAGGCTCATCGCGAGATGGGTTATGCGCAGCGCGCGGAGTGCACACGAGCGCGCACCTCGTCGCCTTGACGGGGCTGAATTTGGCTGTCAGCTTGTGCGCCGCCCGCATGCACGGACTGCCACCGGCAGATCTGATCCAGCGTCATCAGTGGATCGTCGAACACTTCTGCGCTCGATACCGACGTATCGCCCGCCAGGCGGACCTCCATGCTGCGGGCTGGCATGGCCTCTGCGAGGCGGCCGCGAAGTTCGAGCCCGAGCGCGGGCGCGCGTTCAGCACCTACGCTTGGAATTGGGTGAAGGGCTACGTGCTCTCCGAGCTGCGCCGCAGCCACGTCGTGCCCGTGCCCGAGCACACCGCGCGCAAGGCGCACGCGGCGGGGGAGCCCGTGCGGGGCGTGGTGGTCTTTGGGGTGCCCGACCTCGCCCAGGAGGACGAGCAGGAACGCGCGAGCGACCGCTCCATGCGGCTGCGCGCGCTGCGCTCGGCCGTGCGGGAGCTAGCCGACCGTGATCAGCGCCGGGTGGTGTGGCTGGTGCTGGAGGGCGACGGCGTGCCGGCGATTGCGCACGCGCTCGGCATGACGCAGACGCGGGTCGCGGAGCTCCTCGCCGAGGCCGAGGCAGAGCTGCGGGAGCTGATGGGATGACCGTCGAGCAGCGTCTCGAGGCACTGCTGGCCCTGCTCGAGCAGGAGGCGGCGCGACCAGAGGATCCGATGGAGAGCTACGGTGGGCACGCTTTCGATCGGGGCTACAGCCGAGGCTGCGCGTACGCCGAGCAGCTGCTGCGCGAGCTACTGGCGGAGTCCTCACCCAATCGCCCGTAGCCGCCCGGCGCGGCTCGCGGCACGCATTGCGTTGGCTCGCGCCATGTCGCGGATACGCTCGGCCTCGGTGCGCGTGTCGGCGGGGGGCTTGTAGGCCTCGAGGGAATTGATCTTCTGCAGGCCGTAGAGGAAGCCGTCGGAGCAGTCCGCTTTATACCCCTCTTTGAAGCCGGTTTTCAGCGGATGCCAGGGCAGGCGCCGCCACTCGTCGAACAGCTCTTTGGCTTCCACGGTCAGGTGCACGAGGCCCGCCGCCAGCATGCCGCGACCGTGATCGATGCGGGCGCGCAGGTGCTTTTTGTCCGCCATCTCGACGGGAATATTGAATTTCTCCCGCAGGGTGAGCCCGTAGCCTTTACCGAGTCCGCCCTCGTCGGCTACGATGTAGTTGGGTTTCCACCGATTGCGCAGCCCGTTGACGATCTCCGCGATCGCAAACATGTCGAGGGCCGGCAGCGAATAGCTCTGCATGACCCACACGTGCGGCCGCTCTTGCTGCCGGAGCACCGTAAAGCTCGTGTGATCGATGACCCCAAAGTCGAGCGACAGCACCGTCAGGCCCAGGGCGGGCCCGTCGCTCACGTTGGCGAGAATGCCCGGGTATTCGAATACCAAAGACCCGATGTCGGGCACCCACTCGGCGAGGTACTCGCGGCGAAACGTGGGCGTGTCGCGAGTCCAGTTGAATTGCTTCAGCACGTCCTCGAGCGCGATGCGCGGATCGACCTTGGCCTTGGTGTTGTCGTAGATGGTCCCGTGATGCGTCGGCCAGCGCCCCTTGATGCCGCTGACCGGGTCGCCGCAGAGTGAAAACCAGTAATCCTCCGGGTCGGGCTCGGGCCCCGGGGTGCCGGTGATGGCCATGTCGCCGCCGGAGTCGACGAGCGCGGGCGTCAGCACGCTCTCCACCGAGTACTGAAGCAGCTCGCTCGTGAAGTTCTGCGCCTCGTCGATGATGACGCGCCGGTAGCGGGGGCCGCGCAGAGACGTCGCCGCGCTCTCGTCTTTCACACCCGCGAGGCGGATGACGGCGCCATTGGGCTCCGTCACGGTGTGATCGGCCATGTTGATCGACAAGCCGAGGTCGTGCAGATAGTCGAGGTCGCGAAAGACCGGCAGCATGATCGCTTTCGCGTCGATGAATTGGTGGGCGACGTAGAGGGAGACCTCCCCCGGCTGACCCCCGAGTAGGAGGGCTGCGTCCGCGTAGCTCTTACCCGTGCGGCGTCCCATCAGCCCGCAGCGGAAGCGCGCGGGTTCAAAGTAGAAAGCGCTCTGCTTGCTGTGCAGATCTGCAATCAGCGGATTGGGCGCGAACTCCGATAGGAGATCGGCGAGATCGAGGTCGATGATCAAGGGCGGATTGATCGGGGTTATGCGCGCGCTCGCATAACCCCTGCCGATGAGCGTCCTTTTCTACACGGCCAAGACCGAGGCCGACGCGGGCGCGCGGCTGATCGCGCTCGCGGAGTCCAACAAGGCGATGCAGGAGACGCGACGCCAGCTCGCCGCGAAATACGCCTCTTTGTACGAGGGAATGTGCCTCAGTGGCCTAGCCCCCTACGGCTACACCTCCGACGCTGAGCACTACTTTCATCAGAAGGATCAGGAGGAGATCCCGCTCATCCGCAACTCCGCGCACTCGATCATCGATACTTGGGTCAGCAAGATCGCCGCGCTCGAGACGCCCAAGCCGAGCATGATGACCAGCCACGGCAGCTGGAGCGACCGGCGCATCGCCAAAAAGCTCGAGCAGCTGGTCGAGGCCGAGTTCTACGAGCCGCAGGGGCGCTTTGCCAACCTCGAGGAACTTTGGATCCACGCCGTGCGCATCGCGGCCGCCGCGACGGGATCGGTCGCCGTCAAGGTCTGCGTCTACCCGAACGAGCAAAAGGTCACGCACGAGATCCACGACACGCTGACCATGTTTTTCGACTTTGGCGAGCTCACCTATGGGGAGCTACTCACGGTCGGGGAAATCACCTGGTTCGACGTCGACCGCTTGCTCGAAATCTTCCCCGGCAAGAGCAACGAAGAGAAGATCCGCGCGAGCATCGCCAAGCCCCCCGAGGAGTTTCGCGCGCCGACCGGCAGCCAGGGCCACATTACCGAGATGGTCGCGCTCTACGAGGGCTGGCGCGGCAAGACGGGGGAGAAAGTCGGCAAGTATTGCGCCGCCGTCACGGGCGGCACGCTCGCGTTCCGCGACTACGACTACCCCCGGCCGCCGTTCATTTGGTTCGTGGTCGACCCGCACCTCTACGGCATCCTCGGCCACCCCATCACGCACCACATCTACGAGAGCGTCAAACGCGACAACTTGATCCTGAGCAAGGTCGACCGGGGCATCACCAAGGCGATCCAGAACCACATTTTCATCGATAAGATGAAGCTTGCCGACGCGGAGTCCCTCGACATCGTCGAGGACAACAAGATCGTCGACATGACCGACCCGAGCGCGGTCAATTTCGTGAGCGCGCAGGGCTTCCACGCGGCGCACAAAGAGATCGCCGATTCGCACTGGATGGACGCCCATAACGTCTCGGGCGTGCCGGAGCTCCACACCGCGAGCAAGAGCCAGCCCGGCATCACGGCAGCCATCGCCGACCGGCAGGTCGCCGCCCGGCTCAATGAGCGGTTCGCGGCCACCCAGCGCCGCTACGTGCAGGCCGTCGCCGTCGACGACGCAAAGCTCATCATTCAGGCCTTGCGCGAGGTGCGCGAGGAGAGCGGCAAGTTTACCCGGCTCTGGCCCGGCAAAAAGTTCCTGATGGAGATCGACAGCGACGTGCTCGATCTGCCCGATCACAAGTACCGCCTGCGCCCGGCCGCGGTGAGCGGTCGAGACAACACGCCCGAGGGGCGCCTGCAGAAGGCGTTCGAGCTCCGGCAGATGAATATCCTCTCCGACGAGGCATTCGCCGCCGCGCAGGCGCCCGGCTACGACGTGCCCGAGGAACTCGAGGATCGAAACATCGAGCGCGAGTGGCTCGATCACGAGTTCGAGCGCTGGCTCTACGCGAGCGATGACGACGCGGCCAAGCCCGACTTTTACCGGGGCCCTCTCAAGTGGATGAAGCCCGGTCCCGTCATCGACTACACGATCGGCGCGCTGATGGAGGCGCAGATCGAGGAGCTCGAGCCGGAGCGGCAGGAGTTCTTCCTACTCTTTCTCTCCGACATGGACGCGATTCTCCAGCAGCAATTGCAGGAGGGCCAGCCCCAGCCGCCCCAGGTGCCGCCCACGCAAGGCATCGCCTTGCCGCAGCTCGCCGCGCCCCCCGGGCTCTCGATGGGGCAGGCGCCGCCGCCGCGACAGCTCGTGGCCCCGACCACGGCGGCCATGTGAGCGCTCCTCTGAGCAGAGCGGAGCTCTTTTGGCTCGCCTACCTCTGGGCGGTCTACGAGTTGTCCGAGCGAGAGATCGCGGCGTTCACGCGTTTTGTGTTCGAGACCTACAACACGCCGCGGGCCACCAAGCTGCACGAACTCTCGATGCGACCCTCGCCCATGATGCGTCTCCTCGAGCGCGGCTGAATGGTGTCCGGGGTGAGGGTCAGTCGCGCGGAGCTCTTTTGGCTCGCGTATCTCTGGCTCGCCGATCAATACCGGCTCGAGCAGTGCCGGCGGCTCGCCGCGGAGCTCGATCGGGCCTACGCGCAGCTCGCTCCCAGACTCTGGGCGATCGTGATGCGCCCGTCGCCGCTGCTGGCCGCACTGATCGAGCCCGATGGTGTCCGGGGCCCGGGAAACCCGGGCCCCACTCGCGCCGCGTGACAGCGTCGCAAACCGAGCGGGGCAACAGTTGGGGCAATCGCTAGCCCGGTAGTCGTCGCTCGCGGCGGTGAGCTTTGGACGGCGCCGACCGTACCTCGAGAGGGGGCCTCGAGGCAACTGCGAGAGTTCGCATAAGGGCCGAGCACATGCTCGTTCCATCCGCCAATCCCACCCCTCCGATGCCTGCGCAGAGCGACGCGGCCGCCACGCAGGAACTCATCCAGCAGATAGCGGCCGAGGCTCGTTCGAGCGGGAAATCGGTCGTTTACGACCCCGACGCGCCCCCGGAAACGGACGGCGAGGGGGCGCCGCCGGCCAAGCCCGCCAAGGGAAAGCCGCCGGCCCGTGCGGAGGGAGAGGGCAATTCCGAAAGTGAAAGCACCGATGAAACAGAAACCGCAGAAGCCAGCGACCCCGACCAAGAAACCGACGAGGGAGCCGAAGACGACGCGCAAGAGCACGCCGCCGAAGCCGGCGAAGTCGACCTCTCGGCAGTAACGGCGGCGCTCAATGCCGAGGGCGGGGTCGACATGCTCGCGCTCGCCAACGCCCTCGGCAAGCGTCCGGAGGATCTCGGGGTCTCGCCGGGGGCTGCGAAGTTCCTGCGCATCGAAAAGAAGAAAGCGAGCGACACGCTCTCGCGCGCCAACGCGCTCGCGGAGCGCTTGCAGCGTGACTTTGGAGACCAGGTCGCCGCGCGCAAGGCGGTCGAGACGGGCCAGCTCGAGCCCGCGATCGAATTCATCCAAAACACGTTCGGGATGGACTGGAACGAGCTCAATAAAGCCGTCGGCGCGCTCCTGCAGGGCAAGCCCGTGCCGGGCGTCGAGGAAAAGCGCAAGCTGCGCGAATACGAGAAGCGCGAGGCGGAGCGCGTCGCGGCCGAGAAGAAACAGGCGAGCGACCTCGCGGCGCAGCAAAAGGTCGGCGAGGCCAAGAAATGGATCCAGGGGCAGATCAAGGGCGACAAGCTCGCGAGTGAGGAGCTCGACCGGCAGCTGCGCGAGGCGGGGTTTCCGAGCGTCGTCGACCTCGTGTTCGAGGAGATGCAGCAGAACTATTCCAAGGGCCTGACGGATCCAAAGAAGGCACTCGAGAAGGTGCGCGCCAAGCTCACCAAGCAAGCCAAGGCGCTGCGCACGGCAGGGCTCGTGCCGAAGGCGCCGCCGCCCAAGACCGCGCCCGTGAGCGGCACGAGCAAGCCGCGCGCGAATGCGCAGACGGGCATGGCCGGTAACGGCCGCGCGATGACCGACGCCGAGCTGCGGCAGGCGGTCTTGAAAGAACACGGGCTCCTCCGATGAGGCACCGTCAGACGCTGATCGGTCTCGAGGGCGAGACGTATCATGTCGACGGGCCCGACCCCGAGAGCGAGCCCGAGGTGGCCGCCTACTACGCCAAGGCCCCCGAGCGCTGGCGCGGGCGCTACTTCGTTTACGGTAACTGGGGCTTTCAGCACGAGGGCGCGTGGCACGAGCGCCGCGTGTTCGAGATGGTGGATGCGCCTCCCGCCGAGGACGGCACCCCCGTAGTGCAATGGACGCGGGTCACTGACCCCGCGCTGCTGGAGAAAATCCGCTGATGACACCTGAAGATCGAGCGTTGGTAATCGACACCCTGCAGGGCGCTCTGCGCAAGCGTCCATGGCTGCAACGTTGCTTCGAGCGGGTCGATGTTTTGGACGATCGGGAGTATCCCGAACTCCGACTCGCTTTCAAGGGCCCGGGGGAGACGGTCTTGCACGGCGCGCTGCGACTGCCGCCGCTGCAATTGTCCCTGCTATCGCAGGCGTACATGCATTTTCTCGAGAACCTCGAGGAGGAGCACGTTCGACAGTACGACGCGCAGCGCGCGTCGCCTGCGGAGGCGTTGCCATGACGTTTATCGAGAGTTTCGCGCGCCGCTGCGCGCGTCTCAATGCCGACGGGCTCACGGTCACCAAGGGCCCGAGCGGGGTCCTGCACGTGCGCTACGGCGCGGAGGTCGAGCAAGTCGAGGACGACGCGGCATTCCCCGAGAAGACACTCGCCAACGTGCGAGCGGCCATCAATCGCCTGATGGGGCTCGAGGAGGGCTCTTGAAGCACGCCGTTCCGCTCGTCGAGCGTCATACGACGCCGCTCGGGACGTTCGTGACCATCCGCGCGCGCGACGACCTCGATCCGTCGAGCGGGCAGATCGGCGTCGAGCACTCGGGCCGCCACGTGACGGCCGTTCCCGAAAACGTTGGCCTCTGCCAGGTCGTCTCCGTGGGCCCGGACGTCACCAACGTCCGCGCGGGCGACATCTGCTTTATCGATTTCTACGACGTGGCGCAGGGCTACCTCGTGAGCGGAGAGGAGCTCTACGTTACTCAGGCGATGGCGCTCAAGATGCGCCTCGACATCGAGACCGAGAGCTTTCTGCACCCGGTCACGCGCACGCAAAAGCAGCGCGTCACCAAATGCGAGATCCATCCCCTCCCGGGCTACGTGCTCACCAAGCACGCGCCCGATCGGATGACGGTCGCCGTCACGGGCAACGACCGGCAGATCATCCCGCGCAATCTCACCACCAGCGGCATCGTGGGCGGTCGCAACAGCGACGGCGATCCGTGCACGTTCGTGTGTTACGAGGAGGTGGTCGCGTTTACGCCCGGGGCGATCCAGCAGGAGCGCTTTTCCGAGAGCTGGGACGGCCACCAGCGAGATACCTACTACGATGAGCGGCGGCTCAAGGCCAAGATCGAGCGCCTCGAGGCAGGGCTACGCTCGCTCATCGACAAAGACCACCCCGAGGGCTCGTTCAGCCGCGACACGGTGCTCGCCGTGTATGCAGACCTCCTGCCCGCCAGCGACGCAGGCTCCTGGGGCCTCGAGGTCGGCGACCTGGTCACGTTCTGCAGTGTGTTTTCGATCCAGTTTCGCGCGCTCGGCGAACTCTACCGGATCGTCCCGTACAGGAACCTCCTCGCCGTCATCGACGACCGGGCCATCCTCGCCGACTACAACGCCACCCACCCGCCGCCGCCGCTCGTGAAAATCATCGGAGGCGGCGCGCCCTTGCTCTACGGGACGTGAGCCGTGCCCGTCCAGCGCGGCCCGGGGGGAGCGTTCGTCACCTCGCTCACGAAAAGGCGCCACGCGGCCATCGTCGCCGACGTCGCGACGGGGCTCTTCGACGCGCAGATCGCCCATAAGAACGGTATCGACGTCACCACGTTGCAAAGCTGGGTGCACCGCGGCATCGACGAGAATGCCGAGGAGCCGTTCAAGAGCTTTGCCGAGGACTACCTGCGCGCGGCCATCGCGCTCGAGGAGCGGTCGGTCCTGGCCATCCTGCGTTCGGCCGAGGACTGGCAGCGCACCAAGCGCAGCCGCAAGACCGTGAGCGGCTCGGGCGGGGGCGAGGGTGGCGGCGGATTCGAGACCGACGAACGGCGGCGCGAGCGCGGGCTCGTGCGCGGCGACTGGAAAGCCGCTGCGTGGTTTTTGGAGCGCCGGTGGCCGCTGCGCTGGGGCATCACGCGCCAGCCCGAGGGCGGGCCCAAAGAGGCCATCAAGCTGCCGGACGCGACGCAGAACCGAAAGCGGCGCGTCGAAGAGATGAGCGACGCGCCCCCGCCCGAACTCATCAAGTTGTTTCGATCCAAGGGCTGGGTCATCCAGCGCCTCGAGGAGCCCAAGCCATGAGCGCGCGCGTTCCCTACACCGCTGCCGTGCCGCTCATCCGTGCGATCTACTCGCGCAGTGATGGCATCACCGGCTGCTGCCTGCACGTGGTGCTCGATGACGGTAACTGGGATTGCCTCGACTGGTGTCTCGCCCAAGAGGGCATCTGCGACGAGTGCCGGGCGTGCGCCGGAGTGCTCGCCTCCATGAGCATGACGGCGCGCCGCAAGGCGCTGCGCGTGGCGCGGTGTATGGACCAGTGCGAGAGGCTCGACAGCGTCGCGGCCGAGTTCTACGCGAGCACGCCGCCGTCGGATTTGGAGACTTCGCATAAGGAGCGTTGACCCCAACGACGCTGGGCTCCGTCAGCCCAACTCCGGCGCTCCGGGCGCGCCTCATCGCCCGCGTAAATCGACGTGTAGCAGCCAAGGAAAGGTCACTGGCTAGAGGTGCGCTCTGCGCTCCTCCTACACGGAGTCGACCCGCATGGGATCGTTTGCCGATAAGTTTCTCTTTCTCCGCTACATCAAAAACAACAAGTTGCAGTCGATTACGGAGCGCGTCTCTCCGCTCCTGCAACGCATTGACAAGCCCCAGCGCGGCGGCGCGGCGGTCGTCGAGCCCTTCATTCCGAGCGGCCCTCAGGGCTGGTCCTATGATCTGAGCGCCGCGAGCGCCATCAGCGACCAGACCGATCACGGCGCTTCTACCTATGAGCAATGGTCCTCGCCGTTCGGCGAGTACTGGGGCTCGGCCAAGATTAGCGCGCGCGCCATCAGCGGCAGCAAGGGCAACGAAGATGCCTTTTTGCAGCAGCTCACCGAGACCATGGACGGCTCGCTCAAGAGCTTCGGCGCCGTGGCAGCGCAGAAGATGCTCGGCCCCGTCGGTAACTCGATTGGCAAGATCAGCGACCTCAACGAGGGCGGCGGCGATGGTGAAATCCAGCTCACGATCCGCGGCGACTCGTTCAACTTTGCCCCCGGCATGATCCTGCAGGCGGCGACGACCGCCGCCTCCAGCGCGCCTTCCACGGTGCGCTCGGGCCTCGGCTACGTGTACTCGGTGACGCCGGACGGCGATGTCACCGGCACGAGCACGACCGGCGCGCACGTGTGGGTGTCGACCACGGCGAACTCCACGACCTCGGGCGGTCCAACGGGCTGGGCCGATAGCGACTTTCTCTTTCGCTACGGCGACATCACGGCGAACGTCGATCTCTCCGACAAGCAGATCCGCTCTTTGCAGGGCTGGATCACGCTGGCGGCCTCGAGCTCGACGTACCTCGGCGTGGTGCGCTCGGTGCATGCCGGCGCCTCGGGTTTCCGCGTCGCAGCGGCCGACGTGGCAGGCCTCAGCATCAAGGAACGTTGCGAGCTGCTCGTGAACGTCGGTCGCTCCGAATACGGCGCGAACGAAGTCGACACGATCGTGATGGGTCCGCGCACGTGGATGCAGCTCTCGCAAGAGGTGCAAGACTTCGGTTGGACGCAGTTCGGCAAGGTCATGGAGATCGGTGCCGGGGAAATCGTGATCATCACCGCGAACGGTCTCGTGCGCGTGCTGAACGAGCCGCACTGCAAGGAAGCCGACATCTGGGCATTCACGCTGCCGTTGCTCAAGATCTACAACTACAACGGGTTCCCCGGTCCTCGCGATGAGGATGGCCTGAAGATGCTTCGTAACGGCCGCAACTACGAAGTGCAGTGGCAGGCGTTTAACAGCGTGACCGTGGGCGGGCAGCCGCAGATGCACGGACGCTGCAACAGCGGCAACTAACGGCGCTCCTTACGGGGCCGCTGCGTGGGGGTTGTCCCCCTCCTCTCGCGTGGCGGCCCCACCAATTCCCACCCCCAACGACCTCCCTTCGAGAGGCCCAGGATAGGTAGCACGTGCTCGATCATCTCTTCCCCCGGCTCGGCTCGCAGTTTCGCGAGGGCGGCCTGATTCACGTCAAATTCGTCGTGACGACGGGCCCCGTATTCACGGCCAAGGCCACGCGCGCGGGCTCGTTTCACAAGCGGCTGACGCTCGTAAAGAACGGCGGCACGGGCTTGCTCAAGCTCACGCTCGACGGCGGCGCGCGCGAGATCGCTCTCGTGGGGCCTCCCGTTTACGTCAACGTCGCCGACCCGACCGACATCACCGATTGCCTCTCGGTCAACCTGCTCACGCTCACCGAGTCGACGGGAGTGCTCACGTTCGTATCCGTCACGGGCGACGGCGCCGAGGCGGCCGTCGACGCTGCGGTCACCGATGAGATCCATTTCACCCTCTACGTCGCGAAGTAAGGACCCCGCCACATGACTGCATTTGCTGCGACCAAAACCCTTCGACGCTACATCGACCGCGACAAGCGAGACGACGTCAAGCGTCTGAAAGATGCACTCTACGAGGGCGGCGACGTGGCCATGGCCGCGCTCGGGCAGATGTATCAGCTGCCGGATTTCGTCATCGAGGGCACCACCGATAGCAACACGGCGGCCGCGAGCTCGCCCGTGATTAGCCTCTCGGATGAGGGCGTCACGTTCCCCGCGGACACCTATCGCGACATCGAGGTAGAGACCTGGGCCGCGAACGGCTCCAACTGCTACCGGTTCCGCACGCGGCAGCGCATCCTCGGGGGAACGAATCCGACCGCGAAGGGGCCGGAGGAGTTTCTGACGGACTGCACCGCCTGGTATTCGTTCACGACGGCCGACGGCACGGCGACGACCGAGGTCGCCGCCGAGTGCATCGCGCCCGCCTGGTGGGATGGGGCCTCGCCTGTCGGCGCGGATGCCTCGAGCAACGCGATAGTGATCCAGTGGCTCGGGACGAACGCGCCCGTGCGGATCCTCTTGCCGGGCATGGTGAGCCACACGGACGCGGCCGCAGCGGCGGCGGATGCGCGCTCGCTTCAGCACGGGGTCACGTCTCTCACCAACGGCACGAGCACCGTATTCGTGTCCGACGTGGCGACCCCGACCGCGGCGAACTTCTCGAACGCCTCGGCCGTGCGCGTCAACGCGCGGCTTTTCCCGCCGGTGCACACCCCCGTGATCATCGACACGGCCTCGACCCCCGACGAGGTCTGGATCGGCGCGCTCGGCCTCTCGAGCGACTTGGTCACGTGGCGTGTGCGCGTGTTCGTGAGCGACCCCATCGCGTTGCCGCTGCTGTAATCCTCATGGACAAGCCATCACTCGATGCGGTGTTTGGCGCGGGCCCCGAGGCGGGCCCGCCCCCGGCGGATCTCGGTCCCCTGCCGGAGGAGACGCCGATGCAAGACGACCCCGAGAGCGAGCAAGCGCTCGACGACTCCATCGACGAGATGTTCGCCTCCGAGGACCCCGTCGCCCGACGCGAGGCCTTCAAGCGCGCGATGTACCTGTGTAACGCGCAGCCACACTGAGCTACCCAGCGCTCCGCCGGTTCGCGGATGGCCCGGCGGGGCGTTGCTTTCTTGCGTCTGCGCATAACCCAGCGGCATGAGCGACACGATCACGCTCGACGACCTCGTGACCGAGATCGTTTACGAGTCGGCCATCGACGGTAAGACCGGCTCGACCGCGCGCCACGTGACGGCGCGCCTCTACGCGCTCATCAATCGCAGTTACAAGCAGCTCCGGAGCCGCGTCAGCCACAACGGCGAGGACTTTTTCCGGAGCCCCGGCTCGGCCACGGCCATCCCCGCACGCGCGAGCGGCGAGGACTGGATCGAGCTGCCCTATCCGACGGGCGCGAGCGAGGTGCTGAGCGTCGACGTGCAGCTCGGCGGCACCTGGCAGGAGCTCACCAAGAGCACCTGGTCTCAACGCCGGGTGTTCCCCGGTCAGAATCGCCCCAATAGCCCCGGGGAATACACGATCCTGAGCATGCCGCAGCCGAGCACCACCACGGTAACGGCCGGCAAGATCGCCATCTGGCCCCCGACGCTCTCGGGCAACTACAAGATCGACACACTGCCGCACTGGGTGCCGCTCACCAACGGGACGCACGTGCTCGTGCTGTTTCCCGACTGGGAAGAGTGGCTCATCACCAAATGCACGATGGTCATCACCCAGCGTGATAACCAGAAGCGCAACACGTTCCTTGACGCCCAGGAGCGCAACTTCCGTGCGGAAGCGGCCATCTTGCAGCACTGCCGGCGGCACTCGCGCGGCGCCGTGGTGCCGCGTCGTCGCGACGGGCTCGAGCTCTGATGGCGAAACGAGTCGTTTCGTTCTCCCTCGCCCAGGGCCGGCGCGACCGCATCGACCCCAAGGTCGCTCCGTTCGGCGTGGTCTCGGTCGCTAAAAACCTGCGCGTGCGCAAAGACGGCCGCCTCGGCTGCCGCTACGGCTATCAGCCGCTCGACATGCGCACGAGCGGCGGCACGCTCGCCGCCTATGACCTGCTCGAGTATCAAGGGCGGCTCGTCGCGTTCGGCAGTCACTCGAGCTCGGGCTTTCCCGAGCGGCCCTACGAGTACACGGGGATCGGCGCTGGGAATACTTACTGGCGCTACGAGACGGACAAGCAAGAGCTCACGCCGTTCGTCGATCTCAAGGATCTGATCATCGCCTCGCCGCCCATCAGCGGCATCGACATGATCGATAGCGCGACGGGCGGCGGTTACGTGCTCGTCATCACGCGCACGGTCAACCTGGTCGTGACGGCGATCATCGTTCGCGAGAGCGATAACCAGCCCATCCTGACCGAGATCCTCTCGACGACGCAGAGCGTGCGGGAGTTTCGCTGCACGTATGCGGGAGACTCGTTTTACGTGCTCACGGCCGAGGCGGACAACTCGGGCGACATCTTGAAGTTTACGCCCGCCTCGAGCACGGCGTTTACCAACCTCGTTACTCCGATGAGCGTGAACGCGGCCGCTATCACGGCCTTTGATATCGCTCCCGTAGAGAATCCGACAACCGGCGCGGTCGTCATTTGCCGCGACCGCGGCGGCAGCTCCAACCTACTGATCAGGATCTACAACTCCTCGGGAGTGCAGGTCGGCGGCGACATCGCGACCGCCATCGGCGGCACGAGTACGCATCTGTCGATCTGCGCCGACCAGACGGCGAATCAGATTCATATCGTGCAGGTGCTCGCCGCGAGCGCCTCACTGCGCACGTACAACTTTGCCGGCACGCTCTTGCTCGGCGCTACGGCGACCACGACCGGCACGCACGCGCAGGTGTGCCGCATCCCCGCCACGGCCGCGAGTGGTGCCGCCGCGCAGGTGGCCGTCGCGACGGCGACGAGCGCTAACAGCACGGTCATCGAGTACCTGAGCGAGGCTGCTCATGCGGCGACGGCGACGACCACCGTCTTTCAAGCGATCATCACGACCCGCGTCATCCCCTGGACGTCGGCGGCGAGCACGAACGCCAATAACAAATATGCCGTCGCGTTCGGCGGCTACGTCGCGCCCGACATCTCGACGGGCGACAAGGCCAGTAACGCACTCTTTTTTTCGGCGAGCGGTTCGAGCAACGCCGCGCACATGGCGCTGCGCGATTTCATTCGCGCCCTGCCGACGACCTTTGTGGGGATGGGCCTGCACCTCGATAGCTCGACGGGGCGCGTAGCGTGGTGCGCGACGCGCGACGGCGGCAGCGGCACCAGCATGCCGAGCATCACGACGTTTGCCAAGAACAGCGCCGCGCGCCGGCAGACGGCCAAGTTTGGCGACCTGCTCTACATCGCGAGCGCGCCGATGCAGGTCTACGACGGCCGCTGCCTCACCGAGCCCTTTCAAGAGGTGCCAGGCATCCTGAGCGCGACGCCGAGCAACGGCTCGGGCTCGCTCACCGTACTCGCGACCTACGACTACGTTTTGCACTGGGAGATTACGCTCGCTGACGGCTCGTTCTGGCAGAGCGCGCCGAGCCTGCCGACCACCGTGACGATGGGCGCGAGCGACGACACGGTCACGCTCAGTTGCACGACGCCGCACACGCTGGCGACGCTGCTCAACGCCACCCACGGCTACGGCGCCGAAATCACCGAGGTCATCAGCCGCACGGTCTGGGATGGCAGCAAAGGCTCGGTGTTCCGGCGCACCACGAGCGACGGCGTCACGGGCGCGGGCAACGACTACGGCGCGACCAGCTCCATCGACGACGGCACGAGCGACGCGAACCTCGCCGACGAGGCAGCGGTCTACACGCAGGCCGATCGGGGAGCGTTCTCGGGACCGCTCGAGCACGACGCGCCGCAGCCGTGCAAGTTCATTGCGGCGACCGAGTCGCGCCTCTTGCTCGGCGGGCAGCTCCGGCGCAGCAAGTTTCAGATTTCGAAAGATGCCTTTCTCGACGAGCCGTTCACCTTCAGCGAGTTTAGCCCGTTCTTCTCGCAGGTCGTCGGCAGCGTGCGCGGCATCGCGTCGCTCGACGGCGCGCGGCTCATCTTTACCGCAGACGACATCTTTGCATTCTTTGGCGACGGCCCCGACGATCTCGGCGGCGGCGCCATCGGGCGCGCGCAGGACATCCCCACCCCGAGCGGGCTCGAGGACTGGCGCAGCCTGCTGAAAGCCCCCGATGGGCTCTATTTCCAGCTCGATGACGAGAAGATCTACCGGCTGCCCCGGGGCGGCGGCGCGCCCGAGTGGATCGGCATCGACGTGCAGGACACGCTCACGAGCTATCCGGTCGTCACGGGCGCGGCCAAGAGCCGGCGCGGCGATGTAGCGGTGTTCGCGTGCGAGAATACCGGCTCGAGTGACGGCCGCCTGCTCGTCAGGAGTCTGCGCACGGGCATTTGGACCGAGGACACGCCGCCGCTCACGACCAGCCAGGGCATCGAGGCCGTGTGCAGCTTCGGCGACTCCGTCGCCTACGTGTCGGGCGGCGCGGTGTTCGTCCAGAGCACGAGTAGCTTTGCCGACAACACGTCCACGGTCATCCCCACGCAGCTCAAGACGCATCCCATCTACCCGTTTGACCTCGGCGGCTACGGGTCGATCTGGGGGGTGCTGCTCACGAGCGAATTCCGCAGCGCGGGCACGCTCGCGCTGCGCGTGAGCTATGACGACGGCGTCAATTTCACGAGTTACGACTCGTACACGCTGACCGGGCTCTCCGTCGGTCAGACCGTGCAACGCCGATGGGCGATCCAGCAGAGTGACTTTACCTCGCTCGTGTTCGAGTGGACCTATACGCCGTCGGCGGCCGGCGAGGGTCTCATCATGCAGACGGCCTCCCTGCTGGTCGAGCAGGAGGACGGCCTCCGCGAGCTACTGCCGGCGGAGATGGCGTAACATGCCGTGGCTCGGCATGCCGGGCGCGCAGGCGCAGGACACTAACGCGCTCGATAGCCGCTTTCGCCAGCTCGAGCGGCGCATCATCAAGCTCGAGACGCGGCCGAACCTGCCGGCAAACATCACCTCTGATTTCGTCGCGCGCGAGGGCGAGACGCTCATCATCGATGCGCCCAGTGCCGGCATCGCGGGGCTCTTGCCGGCGCCGACGTCGCAAAACCGCGCCGCCGTGATCCATCTCGTGTTCCGAACGAATGGCGCCGTGAGCCTGCGCTGCGTGGGCGGCACGATCAACTCGCAAGACACGCTGCTGCGCGCGCGGGTGGGCGCGTACACGGCCGTTTGCGATGGGGCTTCTGGGTGGTGGGTCGAGAGCCTCGCCCTGCCGCGAGCGCGCGATCTGTGCATCCAGGATTATTTCGTTTCCGGCTTGCTCGTGAGCGGCAGCATCGGGCAGCTCGGCTGGACCATGCTGGGCGCTGGCACGCCGGCCGTCACCCGCGGCAGTGTCGCGCTCAACTCCGCGAGCAAGCTCGTCATCACGACCAGCGCGGCCGCCAACGATCGCACGACGATCTGCCTCGGCACCACCGAGACCGCGAGTGTCGTCGATCCGCAAGAGTTTACGGTCCTGCAGTGCGCCTGGAACTTCAATAACATCCTGACGAACAAGCGCGTATTCTTCGGCCTCTCCTCGAGTTTCACGAGCGCGCCTGCCTCGGCCGCCGACGCGATCGGCGTGCTCTACGATTCGAGCGTCGGAGCGAACTACCTGATCAACGTGCGCGCGGGCAGCGCGGGCAGCGTGGTCGACTCCGGCATCGCCGCGCCGGCCAACACGAGCGAGATGATCACGATCTGGCAGGTGACGCCGGGCGTCTACCGGTTTTACGCCGCGACGCGACTGCTCGGCACGGTCACGGGAAACACGCTCATCCCCAACGTGCCGCTCAATTGCGGCTATCGGCTCGAGACGCTCACCACGACGCTCAAAACGCACCGCACGGGGTACTTTGGGCTCGAGTGCCGCGGGCTCACGTCGGCGATGGACGACGATGACGTCCTGAGGAGTTGAGTCGGCTTCGCATAATGAAGCCGTGACCGACGCCGATCCGCCTACACCGGGGCCCGTTCAGATCCCCACGATCGGGACCGTGTCCCGCCAGCTGCAAGGCGTGGCCGGGCAGATGCATGGCGCGCGCAACGACATCGACACGCTGATCGAGCGGGTGGTGCTGGTGCAGCAGGACCTCGCCGACCTGCGTAAACGACTTTGGGACGCGCCCGCGCCATCCGCCGCGGGCGTAGCCCTCTCCCCCGACGTGCGCCCCAGCATGGCGGTCAAGGCGGGCAAGGCGACGCTCAGCTTTGGCAAGTACACGGCCATCGCGCTCGGCGTGCTGGGAGTGGCGGGGCAAATTGCCGCGCAGCTCAAGCCCGGCCTGGTCGGGCCCATTCAGATCGCCCTCCAGCTGCTCGGGGGCTCGCCGTGATCCATCCGCCACGGCCCATCAATTTCGTGGTCGTGCACACGTGCGGCGCGTACGACATGAAGCGCAAGACGGTCGTGCACCAGAGCGTCGAGGACGTGCGCGCCTACCACATGCGCCCCAAGGCCGAGGGTGGTAAGGGCTTCGACGACATCGGCTATCACCTCTACATCGAGCGCGACGGGGCCGTGCGGCGGGGCCGGCTCGAGCAAGTGCCGGGCGCGCACGTCGAACACTTCAACGCGCACACGCTCGGGATTTGCTGCTCGGGTCATGGCGATTACGAGTCGTTCAACGCCCAGCAAATGGGCTCGCTCGTCGAGCAGTGCGCGGCGTGGTGCCGGCGCTACGACCTCGACGCTTCGCGCGTCATCGGCCACCATGAGACCGACGAGGTCGGTGGACCCAAGGTCTGGAAAACCTGCCCCGGGCATCTCGTCGACCTCGAGCTGATTCGGAGCCTCGTCGGGCGCGAGCTCGGCGCGCGCGAGCAGGGAAAGGGCATGCCCAGTGTTTAAGTTTCTCCGTCGCGTCGCGAAGTTTCTCGGCGAGCTCGTGGGGATTGCTCGCCCCGCGGCCGAGCTCGGCAAGATCGGCCGTGAGGTGGTTGACCCCGACCCGTCGCCGCCGCCCATCCCGCTCTCGCCGCGAGCGATCTCCAAGCCCCCGCCGACGCGCCACTAGGGCGCTTTGTTGCCCCGTTGCCAGACATGGAGGACTGGCAGGCCGCGCTCGCGACGGCGCTCGAGGATCTGATCGATGACGCTCTCGGGCAAGGGCGCTGGCTCGCGGAACGGGCCCCAGACATAGGTCCCGAACGCGCTGCGCGACGGGGCGACGTTGACCTTGCCGCGCGCGTACCAGAGATCGACTCCTGATTCGTGCTTGGCGCCGAGCGCACGCACCCAATTTCCGAGCGGCGTAAACGCCGGCACGGTGAAAAAATGGTGCTCGCCCCGGGGGGACTTCTGCACGAGCGTCGGCGGCAGCTCGGGCAGCCAATAGCTCATCCCCTCGGGGCCGTCGGCGTCGAGGCACACGAGCCAGTCATCGGAGCCGCCCCACGGCCCGAGAGCGATCGCGATATTGTCGCGATCGTCGAAGTCGTCGGGGCCGAAGTCGTGGCCGTTCTTCCATAGGCCCTCGATCTCGGCTTTCTCGTGCTTGCCGGCGTTGCAGCTCGTGCCGCCACACCGGCAACTGAGATCCTCGTTTACCCCGTGGATCGGGATGACGCGCAGACCGATCTCGAGATACTGCCGCGCCGCGTCGCGCACGCCGTCAAAGTGCACGGTTCTGCGTGGCCTCCTCGGTCTCGGCGATGGCCGTGCAGATGGCGAGCGAGAGCCGCTCGAGCGTGGGCAGGAGCGCCGCCCAGTCCTCGGCTCGGGGGAGCGCAATCTGCGCGATGAGGCGCTGCGCTTCGACGACCGCGAGCGTTGCCTGCGGGGAAAGGTTTTTGCTGACCATCGCGCCCGCGAGGTCGGCGTCCGGGTTTTCGTTCCGTTGCCAGTGCCAGAAGCGTTCGAGGGTTTTCATGGGCGAGAGTATGCGCGGCGAGCCTCGAGCCAGCCGAGCACCTCTCTCGCGCTCGCGCCGACGCAGAGCGGGCAACGCCGCCACGCGAGGTGCCAATCGACCTGGGCGGGTGTGAGCGCACCCTGCCGCTTGCCGCGCGGCGTCTTGCACTCGACGAGCACGAGCTCGCCCCAGGGGCAGCCGACGAGCAGATCGGGCACGCCCCCCCCGAGGGCCGCGAGCGTCTGCACGAGATAGCCGGCTGCGCGGAGCGCGCCCACGATCGCGGCCTGGGTGGCGTCGACCTTGGGGCGCGTCCGCACGCGCTCGTTATGCGAGCGCTACTTTTTGTTGCGCAGGCGCCGGAATTGCCAGTCGAGCCAAATCACGATGGTGACGATGGCGAGCGTCTCGGGCCAGTTGATCTCGTGCATTAGCCCTCGGCTTTCTTCTCGGTCGTCTCGGCGAGCTTGTCCATGAACCGCTGCACGGCGCGCTTGAGGTCGACCGTGGCGAGCCAGGCGCGCCCTTGGTTATCGGAGACCGCGGTCTGCCGGCTCTCGACCTCGACGAGTCGCGTCTCGATCGCTTCGAGCTGGGCGAGGATGGCCTGCCCCGTGGCTTCCGTCAGGGGCGCGCTCACGAGCCGCTCCCGGGGAGATCGATATTGCCGTACTCGGCCGGCTCGGCGCTGGAGTCGTTGGCGACCGTCTGCGCCTTGCCCTTGCCCGTGGGCAGTTTCACGCGACGGCCTTCGGGTACGCCTGCGGGCACCGGCGACGGCGCGACCGTGAGGCTCGGGAACGCCTCGTCGATCGTGGTGTCGCCCTGACGGACGGCGTTGTGCAACCCGATCAGCGTCGCGAGCTGGTCGCCGGTCATGTCGGTGGGGCTGGTCAGGCCGAGCCGCGAGAGCGCCCGCTCATGGGTGACGCCCATCTTGCCGAGGGTCGAGAGCCAGCCGTCTCGCCGCTCCGCGAACGTCTTGGCGTCGCCGACGGCGCAGGCTTTCGCCTCCTCATACAGAAAGTTCACATAGGTACGGGGCACGATCCGGAATACCGCATTGCGGAAGGCAACGCTGATGGCGGCCATCCCCGTGACCCTGACCATGTCGTCGGAAAAGCGCTTGCCGTACTTGGTGAGGAGACCTCGGCTAGCCTCGATTGTGATGCGAACGTTCTTCTCGAGATCCCAGGCCACGGCCTGCGCGATCGCGGAGTCGCCCGAGTCGTCGATCACGCGCGCGCCAAGGTGCAGGTTGCCCCAGCAACCGGCGAGGATCTCCGCGAGCCGTACGCTCGGGCCCACGATGGATTTCCCGTCGCGAGGCAGTTCGTAGAGGCACGCGGCGGCGACCTCGACGCTCGCCGTCACGAGCGCGCGCGCGTCTTTGACGCTCTTGGTGACGCTGCGCGGGTAGCGGTGCGCCGCCTCGAGCTGCATATACACCTCGCTCCGGCTGATCGCCTCGAGCGCGCCTACTTCCGGGCGAACGAGGCTGGTCTCGTCCTCCCCCTCGATCATCGCCGTGATGGCGTCCCGTGTGCTCATTGCCATTTGCTTTATGCCCTTCTGGTGACGAGTTGAATTACCGGTTCCGTGTAGAGAGCGCCGGCCTTTTTGAGGTCGGCGTTGAGTTGTTCGATGGCTTTCTTTTTGCCCCGGTAGGGCGCCCTCTTGGCGACGACCTCCTCGGCCGCTTTCACGTGCACCTCGAGTGCCGAGACTTTCTCGTCATCGGTGAAACCCGCGGCGTCGAGCACGTCGAGCGCGGGCACGACGTGCAGGTGTCGGCGCGTGGTCTCTTGGATGGTCAGGCGCTTACCGTCGGCCACGATATCACCCTTGCGTCGCACTAGCTCGCGGATCGCAGCATTGAGCCGCTCGGCCACGTCCTGTACCATTTTGGCAGACGCATGCAGGGCGACGAGCTGCGCCGCTGGCAGCGCCGCGAGCGCGCTCGGGTCGACTGCATAGTCGGTGATCTCGCCGCCCAGGAACGCCGCCACGTCGCGCCGCACGAGGGCTTGGCGCGCCGGGCACTCGTGACTGCGGGGGCAGTGCCCGCAGTGCTCGCCCGCCCGATACGTGCCGTCCCAGTCGATGACGGCCCGTTTTAGGCGGCGCAGGTAGGCCGGCAGCTCCGCGCGCGTGAGGGTGTAGTGTTCCCACTCGCCTTCCCGGAGCCATATGACCCCCGCTGTCGCCGCCTCGAGCCCGTCATCGTCGAGAAGCGCGAGGGCGCAGTAGCCGAGCAGCTGCTCGCGGTAGTCGGAGTCGAGGCGGCCGGTTTTCCAGTCGCCGACGTGCGCCGTGCGGGCGCTGCGACCGAGCAAGTCGGTCTGCCCCGAGAGGGTGTGCCCGCCGGGCAGCTCGATCGAGAGCTGAACCTCGGTCATGGCGTCCGGGAAGCTCGGCCGGAGCTGCGTCAGCCAGAGCTTTTGGCCCTGGCCGAGCAGCATGCGCAGCTCGGGCTCTAGATCGGCGATGTCGAAGCGCCGCGCCAGCTCCGGAACGCCGTCCCAGTCGACGCGCCCCGCCGCCGGCAGCCCGCGCAGACCCTCGTGCACCGCCGTGCCGAGGCGCGCAGGCGCGCTCGTCTCGTCGATGGACAGCTCGCTCGGGCGCACCGAGCCCGCGCACAGGAACGCGAGCGGCAGCGCGCTGCAACGGAGCGCGAGGGGCTTGCTCATTGAGCGCTGTCCCCTTGCGCGCAGCGGATGCACTCGCGGGCCTCGCCGCAGCTGAAGCCGCCCGCATGAACGACGGCGCCGGGCTTGCTGCAACGCCAGCAGTGGCCGAGCAGCTCGGGGGCGTACCAGGTACCGGCTTCGGTCACGGTCTGCACCCAGCCCGCTTGGCGCCGGAACTCGGCGCGCGCGAGGTCGTTGACATCGGTGGGCCAGTAACCGACTGCCTCGGGCAGGTGCGCCTCGGCACGCTCGATCCAGTCCGCGACGGCCTCGCGGGCGGTCTTGCCGGAGCCGACCGTCTGGGCACGGAGCGGGCCGTCGGGGGTGCCGTCGTAGCACTGCGAGCAATGGCACTCGAATTGGCCGTCGCCACCGATGGACAGCAGACCGGGGTGCTCGCAGAGCGGGCAGGCCCCGTCCGTCTCGATTTCGTAACTCATGCTAGGGGTCTCCTGTTGGGTGTGGATGAGGGTGAGGGCGGGCCGCTCGGCGACCAGCGCGCGGAGCGCGGTGAGCTCGCCGCGGTAGGTGGCGGTTTTCAGCGTGCCGCCGGTCTGCTCGAGGTGCAGGGTGCAGAGTTCGACGAAAGCGTCGAGGCACTGGCGCGAGTCGCGCCGATCGAGCGCCGCGACCAAGAGGTCGCGGTTAATCTCGAACCGCTCGCAAGCGTGCTTGATGGCCAGCATCTTGCGCGTGGTGCTGGGGCTGCTCACTTGGCGCTCCAAACGACGTCGGCGTCGCGCAGGTCGTTGGCGGGCACGTCCAGGCCGATGACGATGACGGTCTCGCCCCGGTCGTTTTTGGTCTCGACGACCTGCTCGATATCCGAGTCGCAACCCTCGACGGGGCGAGGGCACTCGTTCTGCCAGGTCGTTACGACCGCGTTGGGGCCCGCCAAGAGCTGGCGGGCGAGTTCGTGGGCACGGATGGTCATGATTCGGATTCTTCCTTGGCCGCCTCGGCTAGGGCGGCATCGATGAGGGTTTGTAGTTGGGCGAGCCGGTCGTCCAGCTCGCGGAGTCTCTCCATGGAGAGCGGGGCGACGGCCCGGAGCGCGCGGCGGATGGCCGCGCGCTCGTCGAGCAGGGTTTGAAACGCCGTGAGATTCACCTAACCAGGATAGCATCAACTGTCCTGTGAACTAACCAGGACAGCACTGAACGCCCGCGCGCCCGCGTTCGTTTTTCGAAAGGGCGTTCAGTGGCCCGAGGCGGAACGGGCGAGATTCACCCATGCAAGTCGAGCCACTGCCGGAACCTGGCCGTTTGCAGCGGCTCTAACGCGGTCCACTCGTCGGGCCACCCCATCAACCACTCGATGATACGGCCCGAGGGGAATGGACCATGGGTTTCCACCTCGTGCCGGACCGTCTCGTACACCGCTCGGCTGTGCCGGCTGGGATTGTAGCGGCTGCATACCCCCCACCCGTGCGATCCCATGCTCGCCCGGGGCGTAGGCCACGAGCCAGAGGCGCTCTCGACGATGCGGGGCGCCGACGTGCCGAGCGCCGAGCACGTCCCATCGCGCAGCATACCCGAGCGCGGCCAGGTCACCGAGCACGACCTCGAGTCCTCGAGAAACGAGGTCTGCACTGTTTTCCACGAACGCGAACGCGGGTCGAACCTCACCAATGATGCGCGCAAATTCACTCCAGAGGCCACTACGCGCTCCGCCGATGCCGGCTTTGTGTCCTGAGCAAGAGATGTCTTGGCAGGGGAAGCCGCCGCTGATGACATCGACGTGTCCGCGCCACGGCACGCCGTCGAACGTGCACACGTCATCCCAGACGGGGAATCGTTCGAGCAGCCCGTCGCGTTGTCGGGCGAGCAGCACGGCGCGGCAAAAGGGATCAAGCTCGACAGCGCACACGGTGCGCCAGCCCAGCAAGACCCCGCCCAAGATGCCGCCTCCTGCCCCTGCAAAAAGTGCCAGCTCACGCATGGCCCACCCGGGGCCGCCGCCGGTCCCAAATCACGAGCAGACACCCAAACGGCGGATTCTTGCTCGTGCGGTTGCCGATCTCCGTGCCGTGGTAGAGAAAGGGTCGGCGCTTGGGGAGGTTGCGCGTCACCAGGATCGAGCCCGCCCGGTCGCGATAGGGCTCGATCATGGTCTGCCAAAAGGGCTGCTCGGCTCGGTTGTTCGGCAAGAGCAGGACGACCGTGGTGCTGGTCTCATCCCACGCTTTCTCGACCCACGGCCGGACGCCGCTGAACGGCGGGTTACACCACACGGTATTGTGCAACCACGGCGTGCCGAGCCCGTCCGTGGTCGTGACGAGCAACGGCTCGCCGTTGGTGCGCGAGTAGGAGCCTGTGAGCGTGCAGTAGCGGTCACACTTGGCGTTATGGTGGTTGGCGGCCGCGTCGAGCGTGAAGTGGAACTCTGCATCGGTGGGGATCCAAATGCAGGGAGGCGTCTCCCGATCGTCGATGCTGTCATCGACGCCGCGCTTTTTGGTCGCGTTCGGGTGATTCTTCGGAATGAAGCCCGGGTGCATCAGGGTCGCCTCCGATTCACAAACAGAATGTGCAGTAAGTTGCTGAACGTGAATCCCAGGAAAAAGCAGGCCATCGGCACGGAGTATTCGGGTGGCATGGGTCAATCCTCCTCCTGCAACTCGGCCGCGCGCAGCGCCGCCCGCCGAGCCACGAACACAAACGAGCTCTGCTTGTCGAGCACGTCGCAGTCACCGCAGAAGCGCGGATGCCGCGACGCCGACACGAACCTCGCCCCGCAGCCCGGGTGCTGGCGCGTGCCGACGCAAATCAGCGTCACGGTCTCGATCTGCTGCTGGCTCATGGCGTCACCCCCGCCGAGGCCATGTCGGCGAGCCGCTGCTCGAGCGCGAGCAAGCGCTGCCGCGCTTCGTCCCACTGGTGCCAGCGCGTGTGGTAGCCCATCGCGTTCAGCCACACGTGGCCCATGGTGGTGTTACCGGGGGAGACCTCCCAGGAGGCGACGCGCAGCGCGAGCTTGATGCGCACCTCCTCGCGGGTCTGATCGACGAGTTGGGTTAGGGCTTGCTGATTCACGTCCATTTCCTCCAGGGGTTGCAGGCCATCGCGCGGCGCGTGGCGAATCGGTAGAGCGCGCTCTCCTCGGCGCCGTGCCGCTCGCACGCCGCCATCAGTCGGAGCCAAAGCTTCAGACGCCAGACGCGGAAAGAGCCGAGTCTCATGGCGTCCCCCGGGGCAGCACACTGCGAACGAACTGCGCCGCCCGAGCGTCGCGGAACGCTTGCGCCTCTTGCTCCTCACGTGCCTGGTCGATGAGCATCCGCAGGGGACGGTCTGCCCAGCCTACCGATTCGTAAGCGCTCGGCGAGAGGCGCCGGGGTTGTAGCTCGGTGCGGATCGCCTCGAGCTGCTCGATGAGTTCACTGATCGTCACTGGTCGTTGCTCCCTTCCCTGGTTGCTGGCGCAGCTCCCTCACGGCGGCGCTCATCTTCGAGCCGAGCAGCTCGAGCGCGCGGCGCGCGCCCAGCTCCTCGACCGCGCCGCTCTCGGTGAGCTCGCGCACGAACTGGTCGAGCGGCAGCCCGTGCTTTTGGGCGTACGCTCGGTGTTTGCCCGTTGGCTCTAGGACGGGCCCAAAGCGCTGCCCCCCACGAGGCCCCAGGCGCGCGCCGTTCGTCGAACCTGGGGGATGGACGGCCTTGGCAGCATCGGTCTGCGCCCAGGTCCGCCATTTGGGCAGCAGCCGGCGCACGTAGTCGGCGCGATCGAACACTCCGTCGCGGCCGCCGATGGGTTTGTTCCGCAGCTCGGCGATGCGAGCGTCGACTTGCTCGCGGCTGAGCCCCGCGATCACGGCCTCGGCGTAGAGGCCCTCCGTCGGCACCCAGCCGTCTAGGTTGCGGTAGACCGGGCGCTGCCCTGCCACCTCCGGCGCCGGTGTCGCCTCTGGTCCTGCTAAAGACTGATCAGGATCAAGAACAGAAGAGACAGAGAGCACTATCTCATCGGCATCTAGTTTAGACGGGACTAGAGAGCGCTTTCCAGTTTCGCTCGTCGCTGGAGAGCTCGCGCGCTTGGCCTTCTCGCGGTGATACCACTCGCGTTTGCTCTCGCGCGACAGCTCCTCGAGAGCTGCCTTGCGGTGCGTCTCGTAGTTGAGCAAGAGCCAGCCACCCTTGACGTCGACGAGCCGGCGCCCCTCGTGCTCTTTGGTGCGCGAGTACTTGTCCGGCGAGCGAAAGAGCTCGAGCGCCTCCTCGGCCTCCTCGATGGTGACGATGGCGGCAGCCGCGAGCCCCGGCACACTCGAGTGCACGTAGCCACGCCGATCGGCGAGCAGCATCAGCGTCATCCACACACACCGCACCATGTGCAGGCGTGGGTGTGGCGTGGTCCAAACGCTCGACGTGAGCATGGACCGATAAACCTTGGTGAAGGGTATCCCCGTCAGATCCAATTCAGACTCCCGATATGTGACCCGCCACGTCGTGCGGCGGGGAGGCGCCCGGGGGCGCGTTGCTTAGCGACCGCGCGTCATGCGCGGGCGGGATTTGATCAATCGAAGATTGCGGGTCGGAGTGACCGAGGGCGTGACGATGATCGAGCAGGCCTCGAGGGGCTGGTCGTTGTCGTCCCTACAGGTGACGCAGGCGCGGTAATGCTTGCCGTGACTCGCCGGAGCGTCGAGCAGGAGCGAGCCCCGGCAGGAGGGGCACACCCAGCGCAAGCGCCCATGTCGGCGAGTCGAGCGGCTCATGGCAAGCGAGGTCCGTTCTTCTGAGGTCGTTCGAAAGAGAGCTGCCGGCCATCGTTCAGCAGGCGCTCGAGCGCGAGGATGGCCTGCACGGATTCATTCCAGGCCGGCAGCAGGCGCGGTGCCGGTCCAGAGTCGTCGATGTCACGCATGGAGCGACGAGCCGCGCGCTCGCGCTCCGGGTCCATACGTGGCGCACGGTCATCGTGCGCCACGCTGCACCTTGCCCAGCCCAGCCAGGCCCAGCCGTGCCCGGTCCTGCCTTGGTGTTCCCTGCCTTGCCCTGCCTGGCCTCGCCATGGCCAGCCCTGCCAGACCTAGCCGAGGTTGTTCCCTGCCTTGCCCGGCCAAGCCGCGCCAGGCCGCGCCCAGCCATGCCAGGCCTAGCCGTGCCCGGTCTTGGTGTTCCCTGCCTTGCCTCGCGCCGCCTCGCCACGCCGTGCCGCGCCGTGCCATGCCCGGCCGCGCCGCACACAGCCACGCCTTGGTGTTCCCTGCCTTGCCCTGCCTAGCCGGGCCTTGCCTTGCCGCGCCCGGCCGAGCCGGGGCCTGCCCGACCATGGTTTTAGTTGAGCTCCACCGAGAAGCGACCGAAGCGGGGTCGGTAGTCGCCGATCCCGATGGTCGCGCCCGCGATGCGGAGCGCGGAGACGACATCGTTGCAGCTGATGACGGGCTCGTTCACGTCGAGCTTGACCGTCACGCTCCATCGGTCGAAGCGGGGTCGAGCGCGCATCACCTTGGCGGCCTGGTTGCGTACGCCGCGGTAGTCGAGAAACGCCTGCGTCTCCCACATGGCATCCAGGCTCTTCGGTCCGTCGTACTCGATCGGAAAGCTCGAGCAGATCGGAAAGACCCCGCTCTGTGCTTGCTTGCCGAGTTTGTTCTTTCGCGCGCCCTCTTTGACGGCAGCGAGGATCCAGTCGACCGGCACCACGGGGCGATCGTCGTCGCGGTGCATGCCGAGGGTCCACTCGGATTTCTTGATCGCCTCGAGGTCTGCCTCGGTCTTGCGGCGCTTGGTGGTCAGCTGCTTGTGCACACGCACGAGCGGGTTCATTGCGTCGACGAGCACCTCGTTATGCTGGAGTAGCGGGGCGATGCCGACGAGGCGGCACTCGAGGGTTGCGAGCAGATTCATTTGCGGATGGTCTCCTTTGCTTCGGGGAGTTGTCGGTTGGACAGATGAGTGAGCGCCGTTCCCTGCGCGATGGCATGTCGCTGCAAGGCCATCTGCTCGATGTCGGCGCGCTTGCGGTCGATGGAGGCGAGCCTGGTCGTGTCCACCTCGCTGCCGCGCGTCGCGTGTCGGAGACTCGCCTTGGTCGAGCCCTCGGCAAACTTCACCCGGCGCTGAATCGCCTCGAGCTCACCCAGCACGGTGAGCATCCCGTCCTGGGTGGCGATGCGCCCCGCGAGGCGGGGCTCGACGGTCTCGATCTTGTCGCGCAGCCGGCGCAGGTCGGCCTTGCTCGGGACCCGCCCGAACAGCACGACCAGCTCGGGCGGGGTGATGGTGGAGCCCGTGGTGAGCCCGGGTGCGCCGGGGTAGTCGGGCACGAACCGGTGGTAGCTCACTGCTTGCCTGCCTTCCGGCGCTCGACGAGCAGGGTCACGTTCGACCGAGTCGCGCGTGACTTGGCATGTGCGGCGAGGTCGTTGCCGAGCGCCGCGACGAGCGGCCAGCGCTCGGCGTCCTCGGCGAGCCGAACCAGCTCGCGGAGCTGTTCGTAGCTGAGCGCCGATACGACCGCGGGCGACGCGCTGGGCGGCTCCTGCACGCGAGCAGAGCTCTCGCGCGCACGAGAGCTGCTCTCGTGTTGCTCGGCGCTATCGCATGCACCGCTAGCGCTCTCTCGCGGCAGATTTCTAATCTGCTGGTCGCAGGTTCGACTCCTGCCGGGCGTACCGCTGAAAACCGTTGAATCCACGTCACTTACCTCGCTCTCCGTTGTTTGACCCAAGGGCCCGCTCGCCCACCCATTCGCCCACCCCCCCGAGGCCGTTTCGGCCTCAGAAAGCGGCATATCTGCATGCATATCCTCGGCGGCACTCTCACCGATTCCGCTCTCGACGAGCTCTTGGGCCTCGCCCGAGCCGCTCGGCAAAGCGAGCTCGTCAATTCGCTCCGCGCCGAGCTGCGCCGCCGCCGCCGCGTGCGCGAGCGCACCCCCGAGCCGCCCTCCGCGGGAGGAGAGCTCGTCCCGGTCGTGATCGACCTGGAGAGGTTCCGCGAGACCCGGCGGAGTCGATGAATGCACCCCGTGCACCTGCTCGTCGATGCGGTCCTCTTTGCGCTGGCCGTTGGCTTCGGCTACTGGCTCCGCGGCAGGCGCTAGCCCCAGAGCCACGT
>Ga0207684_10000412_pt1 | contig 57282 bp, 53 predicted proteins | sample KBSK5501metaG_FD_184342 | JGI IMG/M metagenome (GOLD analysis project Ga0207684, IMG submission 184342) | Corn, switchgrass and miscanthus rhizosphere microbial communities from Kellogg Biological Station, Michigan, USA - KBS K5-50-1 metaG... | ecosystem: Host-associated > Plants > Roots >... | reverse complement strand
ACTCTCGCGACGGCGTTGCGCACATCAAGCATGAGCATCCGCAGGCCACAGTGCGCTTCGTCCGGGCAGCTGCAGCGCGCGTAAGCCGTTTGACTCACGCATCGAATCGGAGCGAGCGGCCCGTCGATCAAGCGAATGACCGCGCCGAATCGGATTTGATCCATTCTTCTCGCGAGTGAATAGCCGCCAAGCTTCCCGCGCTTGCTTTTCACATAACCTGCCGCCTTTAGTTGCATGAAGATCTGTTCCAAGAATTTTACCGGCAATCTCTCCTTTGCCGCTAGCTGACTCGCTTGCAGCAGGGGCCAACCTAATTCCGAGGCGATGCCGAGATCGATTAATGCCCGCAGGGCATATTCACCGCGCTTGGAGAGTTTCATATCTGCTGCTCAGAGAGAACCGGAAGCTCAGGCAGGGCTTGGTGAGTCGGAGATATGTCGATCCTCAGGTAGCGTTATGGGGCGCGAAGGTGGAGCTGTGGCGGACCCTAGCGATTCGGCGGCGGGGACGCTTGGTATGAAATCCAGCCTCGTCTTCGTATCCTTCGGGAGCACTACGAAGTGTGCCCGATAGCACAGCGAGACCAGAAATGCTGACGAATAGGGTGAGCCCGATTCCAAGCCGCAGCGCCAGAACCCATTCGACGTAACCCGCGCCCGCAAAGAAGAGGACAAGAGAGATGCCTGTGACGATCCGTTTCATTGTGTTCATATGACAGTTTTGAATTAAATCATATTAATCTAGTATGGATATATGCGCGAATGTCTACTAAATAAATAGGGTTTGCAAGCTTTTATTTTGGGCCCCCGAGAACACCTGGGGGGCATACAAATCCGGTCGCGCTCGCCACAGCGCGCCCCTTTTGGAGAACGAATCGAACCTCCTGTCAGACGCTTGTTCAAAAGAGGTCGAACCAAACCAACAGGCGGATCTGTTTGGAATAGCTGGGCAGCGAATTACTCTTGCTCCGCTCTACATCGCAGATGAAATGCTCAGTTGACTTGAAGTGAACGAGAAATGAAGGCGCCCAGAAAAAACAATCATCAGGCGGTGTGAAGTGGCGGCGAAATTTTCAACGCCAGCGTGAACGATCACGCCCGTTCCTCTCTTGCGCGGCTGGTCAAGGCGCGCAAATGTAATTGAGATGGTCATACGTAATATGTATTTCAAAAGCAGCGTTCAAAACTCCACATAATGAATCTCGTCTCCAGCGCATTGCGACGGCCGATCACTGTCCTGGTGGCCATCATTGCGATTGTCTTGGGCGCAGCGCTCGCGCTGCGTCAGATGCCGCGCGACATCCTGCCGGACCTTGGTATTCCGATCATTTACGTGGCTCAGCCATACGGCGGAATCGATCCGGCTCAAATGGAAGGCTACATCACCTACTATTACGAGTACCATTTTCTCTACATTACCGGAATCGAAAACGTCGAGTCAAAGTCGATCCAGGGCATCGCACTGATCAAACTCCAGTTCCATCCCGGCACCGACATGGCGCAGGCGCTCGCGGAGACAATCAACTATGCTACTCGCGCACGCGCTTTCATGCCGCCCGGCACAGTGCCGCCGTTTGTTATGCGGTTTGATGCCGGCAACGTCCCCGTAGGGGACCTCGTATTCACCAGCGAATCACGAACGGTTGGCGAGCTGCAGGATTTTGCACTCAATCGTGTGCGACCACTCTTCGCCACGCTGCCCGGCGTCTCCGCGCCGCCCCCGTTTGGCGCAAGCCAGCGCACAATCGTGGTGCGAGTTGATCCCGAACGTCTGCGTTCGTACAACATTTCAATCGACGAACTGGTCGATGCGATCAGTAATGCCAACACGATCAGTCCTTCGGGCAATGCGCAGATCGGCAGCACGCTGCCGGCGGTCCCGCTTAATTCTGTCGTCCGCAACATCAAGGAATTCGAGAGTGTGCCGATCCGCACCGGCGTCTATCCGGCAATATTCGTGCGCGACATAGCAACGGTGGAAGACAGCACAGATATTCCCACCGGCTTCGCCATCGTAAATGGCCGCCGCACCGTTTACATCCCAGTTACGAAGCGCTCGACGGCCTCGACCCTTTCTGTCGTTAACCTGGTCAAAACGAATCTTCCTACATTCCAAAGAGCGCTGCCGGATGATGTGAAGGTCAGTTATGTCTTCGACCAATCGCCCTATGTTACGCGGGCCATTAGCGGCCTCGTAGTGGAGGGCGCACTCGGCGCGCTTCTAACTGGCGTGGTCGTGCTCTTGTTTCTGCGCGATTGGCGCAGCGCCGTCATCGTTGTCATGAATATTCCACTCGCGCTGCTCGCCGCAGTGCTCGCGCTCTGGATTACCGGTCAGACCGTTAACATAATGACGCTTGGCGGACTCGCGCTGGCGATCGGCATCCTTGTCGATATGTCCACGGTCGCAATCGAAAACATCCACACGCATCTGGCGCGCGGGCAGCCACTGCGGCGCGCAGTGTTCGAATCGAGTCGCGAGGTTGCGCTACCGTTGCTCATCGCCATGCTCTGCGTCCTGGCCGTTTTCGTTCCGTCCTTTTTCATGACCGGCGCCGCGCGCGCGTTGTTCGTGCCGCTTTCGTTAGCCGTCGGTTTTTCCATGGTCGGTTCCTATTTGCTCTCAAGCAGCTTCGTTCCCGTGCTGTCGGCGTGGATGCTTCGCGGACAGCACCAAGTGAGTGAAGACCGGCCGGGTCGCTTTTCTTTCGCGCGGTTTGAGAAGCGCTACGAGGGTGCCGTGGAACGCGCGATGCAACGCCGGAGTTTACTCGTTGTGGGGTATCTGGCGGTCGCGGTTGCCGTGATAATCATCCTCGGTCGCAGCCTGGGGACGGAGATTTTTCCCACCGTGGACGTGGGGCAGTTCGAAGTGCGGCTAAAGGCGCCGACGGGAACGCGCTTCGAAGAGACGGAAAAAATCGCCCTTCGTCTGCTCGACCTGGTCAAAGCGGAAGTGGGCCAGGACAACGTCGAGGTGTCGGTCGGCTTCGTCGGATTGCAGCCGCCAAACTATCCGATCAATACTATTTACCTGTGGACAAGCGGGTACGAGGAGGCGGTCTTGCAAGTCCAGTTGAAACGCGGCACGCGCGTTCCGGTCGAGGAACTGAAGGATCGGCTGCGCCGCCGTGTGGCCGAGCAACTGCCGAATGTGCGGGTTTCGTTCGAACCCAGCGATATCGTCAGTCGGGTCATGAGCCTTGGCTCTCTAACACCCATCGAAATCGCCATCGGCGGACCGAACCTGGCGGTGAACAGCGAATTTGCTGAGAAAATTCGCAATTCCCTGGCGAACATTCCAGCGCTGCGTGATCTGCAAATTGCGCAATCCCTCGATTATCCCACAGTAGAGGTGAATGCGGACCGCGAACGAGCCGGGCTCCTCGGTATTACCATGGCCAGGGTCTCAAGATCAGTTACCGCTGCGACCTCATCGAGCCGCTACGTAGTGCCAAGCTATTGGGCTGATGCGACCAGCGGCATTGCCTATCAAGTCCAAGTCGAGGTGCCGCAACAACGAATGAACTCGGTGGAAGAAATCAAAAATATCCCCGTCGGCATCAAGCCCGGTTCCACCATGCTGTTGCGCAACATTGCAACCGTTAAAGATCAGACAGCTCCCGGCGAATATGACCGTTTTAACAGTCAGCGGATGTTGACGCTGAGCGCCAACATCTCGGGGACCGACCTTGGCAGCGCGGCCACATTGGTAGATAAGGCAATCAAGCAGGCTGGACAACCTCCACCCCAAGTAACGACTACAGTGCGCGGCCAAATTGTGCCGATGCGGGAAATGTTGAGTGGTTTGCAAACAGGTCTGCTTCTTGCCATCGTCGTAATCTTTCTGCTTTTGGCTGCCAATTTCGAATCGCTCAAACTTTCGGTCATCGTTGTCTCCACCATTCCGGCTGTCATCGCTGGTGTCGTCTTGATGCTGTGGGTGACCCGCACCACTCTCAACATTCAATCGTTCATGGGCGCCATCATGGCGATCGGCGTCGCCGTCTCCAATGCCATCCTGTTGGTGACATTCGCCGAGCGCGCTCGCATTGAAGGGGCGGAATCGGTCGCAGCGGCGGTGAAAGGTGCGAGCAGCCGGTTGCGGCCGATTCTGATGACGAGTTTGGCGATGATCGCTGGAATGCTGCCGATGGCAATCGGCATCGGCGAAGGTGGCCAGCAGACTGCTCCTCTTGGTCGCGCCGTGGTTGGCGGCCTAATCGTAGCGACGTTTGCGACCTTGTTCATCCTTCCGTCTATTTTTGCGATCGTTCAGAGACGCACTACTACCGAATCCCCGTCGCTCCACCCGGACGACGCCAAAGCCGATCGCTCCGAACCAAATGATCAAAAGTAGTACCCGCTTGTGCCTAAGCGGTCTGGTCGCTGCGTCCCTTTTCGTTGAAACGGGTTGCAACCGGCGAGGCTCGGGACCTCCTGCTGAGCTCGAAGTACGGGTTGTTCGGCCGCATAACGGTGGGATTGGACGCACTGTCACATTGCCTGGAAACGTGCTCGCATATCAGCAAGCGACGCTCTACGCCAAGGTGGCCGGTTATTTGAAAACGATAACGGTGGACAAAGGAGACCATGTGAAACAGGGCGACTTACTGGCAGATATTGAAGTGCCCGAATTGATTGCCGACCGATCGAAATTCAAGGCCGATCTCGAAGTGATGGAGATCGATTACCGGCGCAACGTTGAGGCGCGAAAGAAAGCGCCGGAGCTGGTCGTCGCCCAAACGGTCGATGACGCGAAGGGCAAATACGAAATCGCGCGAGCCGAGCTTGAGCGGATCGACACTCTGCTCGGGTACGCTAGAATCACCGCCCCGTTCTCTGGCGTGATCACGAAGCGATTCGTAGATCCAGGCGCGTTCATTCCCGCAGCGACCTCTGGCAGCTCTGCCGATACTGCGGCGATCGTAACACTTGCCGACTTCGACACCGTTCGTATTCAAGTTGCAGTGGCGGAGCAGGAAGCCCCGTTCGTGAAGAACGGGCTTTCCGTCAGAGTGAGCATTCCTGAATTACCCGGCCGAAAATTTGACGCAACGATAACCCGCTATGCCCACGCGATCGACCCTGCAACCAGGACCGTGTTGATTGAAAGCGAAATAGCGAATTCGTCGGGCGAATTGCTGCCAGGCATGTATGCGCTGGTGAAAGTGGAGGTCGAGCGCCATGAGAACGCGGTCGTTATTCCAGCTGATGCACTCGTTACCGAAAAGACCAAGACCTCCGTTTTTCTGCTCGATCAAAACAAGGCGAAGAAAGTGCCAGTGAAAATCGGTTTCAACGATGGCTCTTCGGTTGAAATTCTGGACGGGATCAAGCCGGGTCAGCCTTTGATCCTCGCTGCTAAACTGAGCTTGAACGATGGGCAGCCGGTCAAGCCTACAGCGGGCAAATGAATAAGCAGTTCGCGTTGCAGCTGTTTTTTTTGGCCGCCATTACAGCCGGCAATTGCGCTTCATCGTCGAGCCAACCGAAGCGTACTCAGGCCGTCACCGGTGAGCGGCGCACATTTCGAATCAATCTGCCGACGGCACTGCAACTGGCCGGCGCACGAAGTCTCGATATTCAAGTTGCCCGCGAAAAACAAATGGAAGCGGTGGCCAACTTTGATCTAGCGCTCGAACAATTTTTTCCGTGGGTCTCGCCCGGCGTGACTTATCGCCAGCACGAAAATCTGATCCAGGCCACCGAGGGCAACATCATCGAGGTGCACAAACATTCTTACGCGCCCGGATTCGCGGCGACGGTGCAAGTCGATCTCGGCGACGCGCTCTATAAATCGCTCAAGAGTCACAAATTGATCCGGGCGGCCGAATTCGGCCTGAACGCGCAACGTGAGGATACGACCCTCGCGGCCGCGCAAGGCTACTTCGACCTGGTCAAAGCGCAGGCAATCGTCGGCGTCGCCGAGCAGTCGGTCGCGATCTCGGAAGAGTACGAAAGGCAGATACACCAGGCCGTTGAAATTGGCGTGGCCTTCGAGGGCGATGAGCTGCGCGTCGGCGTGCAGACGGATCGCAACCGGCTTGCATTGCGGCAGGCCGTCGAACAGCAGGCTTTCGCGGGAGCACGGTTGGTCGAAACGCTCCATCTCGATTCAACGGTCGAGTTGGTCGCGCGTGACACCGGTCTTCTGGCGCTCAAAGTAGCCGATGCGCATGCTCCGTTCGAAAAACTCATGCGTGAAGCACTTGTCTCGCGGCCGGAATTGAAACAAAGCCAGAAGTTCGTCGAAGCCGCGCGCGACGAAAAAAACGGTGCGCTTTATGGACCCATTCTGCCGTCGCTCGGTGGTCAGGGATTTTTTGGGAAACTGGGCGGTGGAATCGAAGGCCAACCGAGCAGATTTGGACATCAGGAAGACTACACCGCGAGTGTCGGCTGGCGCGTTGGTCCCGGTGGGCTGTTCGACGTCGGCCGTATCAGTGCCGCGCAATCGCGAGCGAAAGGCGCCGAATTTGCAGCTGGCAAGACCGAGGATGCTGTGCTGCGTCAAGTGAGCGAGGCCGTCGCGCGCGCTCAATCCCTGGAGGATCAAATGGATGTTGCGCGCCGCGCGCTCGACCGAAGCGAAAAAGCGCTGCGTTTAAGTCGTGAGCGGCGGCAATTCGATATCGCGAATGTTCTAGAAAACATTCAAGCCGAGCAGGATCTCACCCGTGCCCGTGGCGACTACGTCACCGTAATTAGCGAGTTCAACAAAGCCCAATATGCTTTGCTTAAAGCGCTGGGTCGGCTCTCGGCGCCAATGGCCGTACAGGGTTCACCCGAAACGCGAGCGGAACGCGAATAACAATTCGGAGCAAAAATAACACCTCGATTTTCTTCGACACTGGAGGGCCAAGGCTCGCGCCTATTGCCCGGTCGACGAATTTGTTGATCAGCATAGTTTCTTCTTTTCTTGCGATGATGTTTTCCCTCGGTCTGCGACTGGCGGGAAGTCGCGACGGTCGCTGACCACGTCAAGACTCACATAACCTATGGCTTCTTTTTCGCCGAAGCTGTAGCGGAGGGAGACGGCGCAGCCGGTGCGCTAGCAGGCTGAGATGCCGCCGGACTCGCGCTGCCTGCCGGCGCAGCCGGTGACAACGGTGAAGCAGACGAAGCCGGCGGAACCGAAGCTGCCGGCGAAGCTTCCGTGCCGGTTTGCTGTTTCAACAATTCCCGCCGCAGCGCGCTATCGCCGCTCGTTTTGTGAGCGTAGAGGATCGACAATGCGAAAGTGAGCGCAAAGAAGATACCGGCCAGCCATGCGGTAATTTTCACCAGGACGTTGGTCGTCTGGGCGCCGAAGATATTTTCCGTCACGCCGCCGCCGAATGCCGCGCCCAAACCTTCACTGCGTGGACGCTGCATTAAAATGAAGAGCAACATGAGCAGCGCCGTTAAGACATAGAGCGCGAGCAGGAAATTAATCAGGAGCGTCATGGGGATGGCGAATATCTCCAGACAAAGCAGAGAAGCAAACGCCGAACTCCGAAGGTCTTCGCGAGCGGGCGCCTAACATCCAACGTCCAATCTCGAATTCAGAGTCCGTTTTCAACATTGGGAGTTGGGCGTTGGACGTTGGATGTTGTCTTAATTTGGCTCCAAATCTCATCCATCTCCGCCAGATCGGCGTCCCCCAGCCGCTTGCCTTGTGATTTCAATTCGTCCTCCAACCGGTTGAAACGGGCCCGGAATTTATCGGTCGCCCTTTGCAGCGCACTTTCTGCATCGATCCCGCACTTGCGCGAAAGATTTACGACCGCAAAGAGCAAATCGCCGATCTCATCTTCAACCACTTCTAGATCTTGCGATTGAATCGCCGCCTTCACTTCGCCGACTTCCTCCTCCACTTTTGCGATCACATCGTCGATTTTTTTCCAATCGAAATTGACGCGCGCAACCTTCTTTTGTGCTTTCTCGGCCCGCATTAAGGCTGGCAGCGCGTCCGGCAGGCTGGCGAGATAATGTTTGTCCAATTTCTTTTCCGCACGCTTAATCGCTTCCCATTGCTTGATCACCGCGCCGCTGTCGCGCGCGTCGCTTTTGCCGAAGACGTGCGGATGCCGGCGAATGAGCTTCTCCGTGACCTCGCAAATAACGTTGTCGATCTTGAACCGGCCGGCTTCGGCTGCGATTTCGGCGTGCATCACGATGAGCAAGAGGAGATCGCCAAGCTCTTCGCGAAAATTAGCGTTGTCCGCTGCCCGCACCGCTCCCGCCACTTCGTAGGCTTCTTCAATTAGTGCCGGCAGCAGCGATTCGTTAGTTTGCTCCGCGTCCCACGGGCAACCACCGGGCCCACGCAGCTTTGCGACGATCTCGCAGAGGCGCTGGAAGCTGACTGTCGATTGCTGATGATCAGTTTCGGGGAGCATGTCGTGTTTGCCGGCGCGCCCAGCGGTCGCGCCCTACCATTAAATTCGCCAGAGTGACCGATGCGTGCCGAATTCCGAGATCTCGCCGGAAGATTTTTTGCTCACGTAAATGGTGATCGCGATCACGCTAATAAACGTGCCGCCAAAAATCAGCGCTATCAGCCAGGATGGGATATGGCCTACGCGGAGTGCGCGATAGAACGCGCCCACGCTGTCCATGGAGTGTTCGGCATGCAGAAAAATCTTCGTCACCCACGCCAGCAGAATGAGAATGAAAATGAAAACATAATTCCGTTTCAACCGGCGCCCGATCGCTTCCAGCTTGCTGATTTTGAAGCATGGCAAAATTAAATCTTCACAGACGAGTTTCTTCCATTCGCCCTGAAGCATCTCCCTGTTTTCCATGACCATGGGCACGAGGAAATGCGCTTCCAGCATGCGGACGCGCGCGCGAAACGCGTCGTAAAAACGATAACGCCGCGCTTCGATCCAGAGAAGCACCCAAACGATTGCCAGATTAAAAAAGAAGATGATGTGCGGCACTTCACGCGTCGAAAAGGCGATGGTGATGATGGCGGTGCTGCTGGTGATCGCCCAGTTTGTCGTCACGTCGAGCCGCCGCCGCCAAACCATGATCCGCCCCATTTCGCCGCGGTAAAAATGCGACATGGCATTGACGTAACCGGGATCGTAGACGCTTCGCTGGAGGGAGACGGTCCTCTCCTCGCTGCGCTCCAATGCGGTAGTTTCGTTTGCCACGGTTCTGTCGTTAACTGGATAACTGCTTTGCGCGGATAATCCAATAAATCTCACTGTCACATATGGCCACCACGCTATCGAATCTTCTCGATGAAAAACAGATCGCGCTGCATTTGTCAGCCCGAGAACAATCTGCTGCCTTCCGTGAAATCGTGCTTTTGCTCGCTGACAACGGCAAGATCGACAACGCCGAGACATTTCTCGGGCAACTGCTCGCGCGCGAGCAAGCGCGCCCTGGCTCGGTCGAGCACGGTGTCGCCTTTCCGCATGTGCGCAGGGATCTGGTCGATCAGATTGTGCTCGGTGTCGGCCGCAGCAAGCCAGGCATTCCGTTCGGCGAAGGTGGACCCGCAAATCTGATTTTTGTCGTCGGTGTGCCGCGACACCTGGTTAATGATTACCTGATTTGCGTTGGCACACTCGCTCGGCTTCTCACAGACGAATCTATTCGCGCGGCGCTCATGCGGACAAAAACTCCTGCGCTATTTGTGGATATTTTGAGAAATGCCGAGCTGCCGTAGCCAGCGGCGCGGTACATCGTTGAATTCGGCCCTGCAGGGCAGACCAGACCGCCCAGGCTGGCTGGGTGGCTACAGAGGATTCACGTATCTTTCTTCAGCAACTGATTGCGCGCGCGATCGAGAATTTTTCTCTCGTTCGCCGTCAAACTCCCAATCCCGGATTTGGAGATTTTGTCCAGAATCGGATCCACGGATGCGTAAACGTCATCCGATTCTGCCGAGCGTCGCGCTGTTGATGCTTGCACAACGTGAAGCCGGGGTTTCTTTCGAAAAGGATTAAGGCGGTGAAAGCTTGCCGGCACGGGGACGCGCTCCTGCACGACGCGAATGAAAAGAAAAGAAGTAAAACACATCCCCCAAAGCACCGTCAGATAGCCCCAATCGTGTCGCGGAAGATATTGCATGGAACCGAGTATGAGACCGGCAAAAGCCAGCCATTTCAAACTGACCCATCCGAAAATCTCGATGTTCGGATAAATCGTGGCGAAGGCGATAAACATTCCGACGGTTAGCTCGTAGGATCCGTAGTAACTCCAGAGGGTGGCCATTCGGCCCCAGGCAATAAAAACAAGGGGCGGCACGAGCAGAAGCAGCCCGATAAGTTTCAGATAACGCCGGACGCCGAGATATTGCTCGACCTGGTTGCCCGACCAGTAGAAGAAGAAAATGTTAAAAAGAAAAAAGAACGATGCTGTCTGGATGAGCGTGCAGGTGAACGGCTGCCACAGGTATCCATGGAGAAATGCACGTGATTGGAAGGCAAGGAGCGAGAAATCCCAGCCGGCCGTCTGCGCGATAACCGTGGCGAACATCCCCAACACGAACAGCGCGCAAATGATCGACGTGACGCGCACAGGATAGCGACCCATCCAGGCGACCGGTCGATAATCATCGGAGGTGGTAACTCCGAACATGCTCAAATAAACAGCCGCCCTTCGCGTCGCGCAACCAAGTTCGGGGGGGCGCGCCCCTAAAAATTTCTTGGAGAAGCCGCGGAAGCAGGGAAAATTCATCTTTGGTGCGATGGAAAGATCGACATCGCGCAAGGTTGACAATCATATTGATGGAAGATATCGCGCCTGCCATTTCAGCTTCCGCCGGAATCGGTGAGAACAAGCCGCGGAATCAAGCCGTGCTTGATTGGGTGCATGAGCTCACACTTCTCACCGATCCAGAAAACATATTTTGGTGCGATGGGTCTGAACGTGAAAATGAATTCCTTCTCGATCAAGCCTGCCGCCAAAATGTGTTGATCAAGCTGAACGAGAAAAAAGTCCCGCGCTCCTATTTGCATCGCTCGAATCCAAACGACGTTGCGCGCGTCGAGCGGTTCACTTTCATTTGCACGCCGACGAAAGAGGAAGCTGGGCCGACGAACAACTGGTCCGAGCCGGGAGAAACTTACACCAAACTCCACGGTCTTCTAAAAGGGGCGATGCGTGGCCGCACGATGTTCGTTATCCCTTACATCATGGGACCGCCCGATTCGCCGCTGACTAAGGTCGGCTTCGAAATTACCGATTCCATTTACGTCGTGCTTAGCATGCGGACGATGACGCGCATGGGCATCGTGGCGATCCAGCGGCTCGGCGAGGATCCGAGTGCGGAATGGAACCGCGGCGTGCATTCATTACTAGACGTCGATCCTGCGCGCCGGTTCATTTGCCATTTTCCACAAGACAATGCGATCATCTCGGTCGGTTCCGGCTACGGCGGCAATGTTTTACTTAGCAAGAAATGTCTCGCGCTGCGCATCGGCTCCTATCTCGCGCGCAAACAAGGTTGGATGGCCGAGCACATGCTCATCCTCGGGGTCGAATCGCCGGCCGGAAAAAAACATTATGTGGCTGCGGCGTTTCCCAGCGCGTGTGGCAAAACAAATTTCGCAATGCTCATTCCGCCAATGCATTTCAAGGGCTGGAAGGTGACGACCGTCGGCGACGACATTGCCTGGATGCAAGTCCGCGATGGCCGACTTTACGCGGTCAATCCGGAAAACGGCTATTTCGGCGTCGTGCCGGGCACCAGTTACAAATCGAATCCGAACGCGATGAAATCGATTTCGCACGATTCCCTTTACACGAATGTCGCGCTCACCGACGATGGCGATGTTTGGTGGGAAGGCAAGGATGGCGCGCCGCCAGCGCACGCTTTCGATTGGCGCGGCAACGACTGGACGCCCGATTCAAAGGAAAAAGGCGCCCATCCAAACAGCCGATTCACGACGCCGATGCGCAACAATCCGGTGCTCGATCCTGATGTGGAAAAAGGCGAGGGCGTCCCGATTAGTGCAATCATTTTCGGCGGACGCCGCAGCGACACTATTCCGCTGGTTTACGAGGCATTCGAGTGGCAACACGGCGTTTATCTTGGCGCGACGATGGCGTCGGAAACAACCGCCGCCGCGACCGGAAAGGTTGGACAAGTGCGACGCGATCCGATGGCGATGCTGCCGTTCTGCGGCTACAACATCGGGGATTATTTCCGCCACTGGATCAGCATCGGAAAGCGGCTAATGAATCCGCCGCTCATTTTTAACGTGAACTGGTTCCGCAAAGGCGTGGCCGGAAATTTTCTCTGGCCCGGCTTCGGCGAGAATATGCGCGTGCTCGAATGGATAATTGATCGTTGCGAACAAAGGGGCGGCGCGGTCAAATCGCCCGTTGGCTGGTTGCCCAGCCCGCACGATCTCGATCTTGCCGAGCTTGATATCGATCACAAATCCGTCGCGGAACTTCTCGGTATCGATCACAAGGAGTGGGGAAGGGAGCTCGCCGAGCACGAAAAGTTTTTTGATTCGTTAGGCGGCGTAGTGCCCGAGGAGCTGTTAATGCAGCGCGAAGAGCTCGTGGCGCGGTTCGGAACATAGACTTTTAGTCTGTGTGCCCAGCGGAAATCCTTTCCTGTATCTCGGGTTCAGCGGAGTTTCACCCCGCGGCGGCGCACAGGCCAAAGAGCTATGTTCCGGCAAAAATTTGCGAATCGCTTTCGCATCGGGAATTGTCTTTGGTGGGTTCGAAGTTTGCTGAGCAAAAACATATCGGTGCGCCCGCCGCGGCAGGATGCGTTGAGATTCGCGGCGCGCGCCAGAACAATCTGAAGGGCATAGAAGTCGATCTTCCGCTCGGCAAATTGACGGTGATTACCGGACCGAGCGGCAGCGGAAAATCGAGTCTCGCTTTCGAAACCATTTATGCCGAAGGGCAACGCCGTTACGTCGAAACCTTCAGCCCGTACATGCGACAATTCCTCGACCGCATGGACAAGCCGCGCGTTGACGAGATCCGAGGGATCCCGCCTGCCATTGCCATCGAACAATCGAATCCGGTCAAAACTTCGCGCTCCACTGTTGGCACAATGACGGAAATCAATGATTATTTAAAACTGCTCTGGCCGCGGATGGCGCGCGCGTTTTGTCCAAGTTGCGGCCGGGAAATCCGGCCCGAAACAGCTAACTCGATCGCCGATCAAGTGCTGCGCGATTGTGCCGGAACAAATGTTCTCGTCACGTTTTGGGTTTCCGTGCCCACGAAAACCGAGCCGCTCGATTTCTTTAACTTCTTGCAGCAACAAGGTTATCTCCGCGTTTGGATCGACAACGAAATCGTTCGTACAGATGTCGATCCAAAAAATTTGCGACTGGGTGCGCGCGTGCAGGTCATCCAGGACCGCATCAACATCAGCGAAGAAAATCGCACACGTCTGCTCGAAGCAATCGAAACTGCGCTGCGGTTTGGCAAGGGAAAGCTCAATGTTCTCCCGATTTTAGAAAACGCCCAACCCGTCTCCGCCGTGAGCGGGCTCCGCCGTGGCGAGCGCTCGACTCCGAAAGGCTTCGCGAGCAGGCAGCCCAACTCCGAAACCTTTCGTGAGCAGGCAATCCGACGTCCAGCTAATCACCTATCATTAGTTACCAATCACGAGTTCCCCTTCTCGACCGGCTGGCATTGCGCGCATTGCGATCTCGATATTCGCCTGCCAACGCCCGGCCTTTTCAGTTTTAATAATCCGCTTGGAGCATGCTCCGAATGTCGCGGGTTCGGTCGCACCATCGCAATTGATTTAAACAAAGCGATTCCTGATCGTAGTTTGAGCATCGCGCAAGGCGTGGTGCGCGTTTTTCGCGGAGCCGAGTTCGGCGAATCGCAAAAAGATTTGCTCCGGGCCTGCGCCCGCGAGGAAATCGGCATTAACGTCCCATTCGAGGAATTGCCCAAAGCCGATCAAGAATTCGTCATCAACGGCGAGAGACGCACCGGTGAATACACTGATGACGATTACGAGAACGACCGTTGGTACGGCGTGCGTGGTTTCTTCCGTTGGCTAGAGAGCAAGACTTACAAAATGCACATGCGTGTGCTGCTCAGTCGCTATCGCGCGTATACGAGGTGCCCGAGCTGTGACGGCGGCCGCTTTCAGCCCGAAGCGCTAAATTACAAAATCTTGTGCGGTGAAAATTTGCTGACTCTGCCGGAGTTCGCCGCGGTCTCAATCTCCGATGCGCGCGATTTTCTGGCCAAGATCGACATTGCACCAAACGACTCGACTGCGGAGATGTTGCTTGGCGAAATCTGCACGCGGTTGAGTTACCTGTGCGAAGTCGGGGTCGGTTATCTCACGCTCGATCGATCGACGCGCACATTGAGCGGCGGCGAAGTGCAGCGCGTAAATCTTACAACCTGTCTTGGCGCCTCGCTGGTTAATACACTCTTTGTGATGGATGAACCGAGCGTCGGATTGCATCCGCGCGACATCAGCCGGCTGGTGCGCGTGATGCATAATTTGCGCAACAAAGGCAACACCCTTCTCGTCGTCGAGCATGAGGAACAAATCATTCGCGCAGCCGACAATTTGATCGACATCGGCCCGGGACGGGGCGAGCGCGGAGGTGGTTTGGTTTTCAGTGGAGCACTCGACGAATTTCTGGGGAGCGCACGCGCCTCGCGTGCTGCCACTGGCGCTCCCGCCAGCGGCTCTTTGCGACATCAGAAAGCCGCGGCCCCTTGCGTCATTGAAGTGTGTTCGGCGAGGGCGCCGAACATTACACGCGAGGGTGCGTGCGCTCCCCAATCTTTAACTCGCGACTATCTCACTGGCCGCAAATCGATTCCCATTCCGAAAACACGGCGAAGATTCACAGCATCGATCAAGGTCAGCGGCGCGCGACAGCACAATCTAAAAAACGTCGATGTCGATCTTCCGCTCGGCGTGTTCACATGCGTCACCGGCGTTTCCGGCTCCGGAAAATCCACGCTCATTCACGATGTGCTCTATCGGAATCTGCTCGTCGCGAAAGGGCAGTCGGCCGATCAGGAAGCGGGCATGTGTAAATCTGTTACCGGTGCGCATCGCATCGGTGAAGTGGTGATGGTCGGTCAATCGCCGCTCGCGCGCACGCCCCGCTCGACACCCATTTTGTATCTCGGGCTTTACGATCGGGTCCGCGAACTTTTCGCGACGCAACCGGACGCGATGGCGCAAGGTCTGACCGCGAGCGCGTTCTCGTTCAATTTCGGCAGCGGACGTTGCGAGCGCTGTTCGGGCACGGGTTACGAGAAGATCGAGATGCAATTTTTGAGCGATCTGTATGTGCGCTGCGCCGAATGCGAAGGCCGGCGCTTTCAACCGCACGTGCTCAAAGTTCTATTGCGCGGCAAATCGATCCACCATGTGCTCGACCTGACGGTGAACGAAGCGATTCAGTTCTTCGCGCAGATCGGCGAGCTGAAAACGCTTTCCGAGCCGCTCGATGTGCTCGAAAAAGTCGGGCTTGGTTATCTAAAGTTGGGGCAGCCGCTCAATACGTTGTCAGGAGGGGAATCGCAACGGCTGAGACTCGTTGGGCACCTGGCGAAGACAGAAAAGGCTCACCGTTCAATGCTCAACTGCGAAAGGATTCGCGAGCAGGCAGCTCAAGGTCCAGCAAAAGTCGACGCTGCGCAGGGAAATCTTTTCATCTTCGACGAACCGACCACCGGTTTGCATTTCGACGATGTGGCGATGCTGCTGCAACTTTTCCAGCGACTGGTCAGTCGCGGACACTCCATCATTGTAATCGAGCACAATCTTGAAGTGATCAAGTGCGCTGACTGGATTGTCGATCTCGGACCTGAAGCCGGAGATGAAGGTGGTCAAGTGGTCGCAATCGGGACGCCGGAACAAATCGCGAAGATCGACAAGTCTCACACGGGGCGCTTTCTACGAAGGATTCTGGGGAGCGCGGGCATGTTGCCCTCTGTTCGCGGCATTCTGCCGCGAACAGCGGAATCCGTGTACGCCGTCGACGGCAACGAGTTTGCTCTCCGCGCAGCGGAAGAGCCGTCCGGCAACATGCCGGACGGTGCGAGCAGAATGCTCGCGCTGCCCAATCCGAAGACAAACGGCGCCATCGCCATCCATGGTGCGCGAGAGCACAACCTTAAGAACATCGACATCAAAATCCCTCGCGACAAAATGGTCGTGATAACGGGGTTGAGCGGATCCGGCAAATCCACGCTGGCCTTCGACATTTTGTTCGCGGAAGGACAGCGACGTTTTCTCGACAGCATGTCACCTTACGCGCGCCAGTTCGTCGAGCAGCTCGAGAAACCGGATGTCGATCTGGTCGAAGGTTTGCCGCCGAGCGTCGCCATCGAGCAGCGGGTCACGCGCGGTGGCGGCAAATCGACTGTCGCGACCGTCACAGAAGTTTATCACTTTCTTCGGCTGCTCTTTGCCAAAACAGGAACGCAATTTTGTCCAGACTGCGATTTGCCCGTAGAAAAACAGAGCGTCGCCGAAATTGTGAAACGGGTTGAAACGGCGGCAAAACGCGGGCGGCTGAGGGTGCTCGCGCCATTGGTCAAAGCGCGCAAAGGTTTTCACACCGATGTAGCGCGTTGGGCCGAGCGCCAGGGCTTCGACACACTTTTTGTCGATGGAAAGCTCATGCCGATCGCGCATTTCCGAAAACTGGAGCGCTTCAAAGAACACACCATCGACGTGGTCATCGGCGTGATCGACGCGAAGCGAATTTTGAAAGCGCCCAATCTGACGCGGCGCGCGCTGGAGATCGGGCGCGGCACAGCCCATCTTCTCGACGCCAAGAATCGGCTCACGGTAATGAGCACGGAAATGAGTTGCCCATGCTGCGGGCGCGCGTTCGAGCAACTCGATCCGCGGTTATTCTCGTTCAATTCGCCCCACGGCTCGTGCGAGGACTGCGGCGGGTTCGGCGAAATTTGGGACCGCGATCTGCAAACCGGCGCGAGCGGTGATGGCGAATCAGTCTTGGAAAATGAACTGGCTGCCGAGCGCGAGTCGGAATGGATCGAGGAAGGCGAAGCGCGCGAGTGTCCGAGCTGTCACGGCTCGCGTTTGAACGAAGTCGCGCGGCATGTGCGCGTACAAGGTTACACGATCGACCAATTCACGAATCTCTCGGCTCGCGAAGCGGTGCGGAAAATCGAGAAGCTGAAATTTCGCGGAACGCAAAAGACGATCGCGTCCGAGTTGCTGCCCGAAATTCAGCAGCGTTTGCGTTTCATGGAGAACGTCGGCTTGGGGTATCTCGCTCTTGGGCGTTCCGCGAAGACGTTGAGCGGCGGCGAATCGCAGCGAATTCGTTTGGCCGCGCAACTCGGTTCGAATCTGCGCGGCGTGCTTTACGTGCTGGACGAGCCGACTATCGGTTTGCATCCGCGGGACAATTTGCGTTTGCTCGACACGCTCACCGCGTTGCGCAAGAAGGGAAACTCGCTCGTGATTGTCGAGCATGACGAGGAAACGATGCGGCGCGCCGATCACATCGTCGATCTTGGCCCGCGCGCGGGCGTGCACGGCGGCGAAGTGGTCGCGCAAGGAACACTGCGCGCCATTGAGCATGCAGGCAATTCCGAAACCGGGCGTTATTTAAAGACGCCGCATTATCATCCCATCCGAAAGTCGCGCCGGAGCTTGAGGAATGTCGAAAACTGGATCGAGCTGCGCGGCGCGCGGGCGAACAATTTGAAAGACGTCGATGTTCGTTTCCCGATCGGAAGGCTATCAGTGATCACTGGAATTTCTGGTTCCGGAAAATCGACTCTGATGCATGAGGTTTTGCTGCCGGCGGTGCGCGATGAGTTGGAAGAACGGAAACGCGCGGGCAACGGCGATTTATTAAAGCTCGTCAGCGGCGCGGCCGAGATCGAGGCGGTTTATGAAGTCGATCAATCGCCGATTGGCAAAACGTCCCGCTCGACGCCGGGCACGTACATCAAAGTGTTCGACGAAATCCGCAACCTCTACGCCCAATTGCCGGTTTCGCGTGTGCGCGGTTATTCGGCGAGCCGATTTTCGTTTAACGCCGAAGGTGGCCGTTGCGAGACGTGCAAAGGCCAAGGCGTAATCAAGCTGGAAATGAATTTTTTGCCGGCCGCGCTGGTGCCTTGCGAAGATTGCCGCGGACGGCGTTACAATCCGCAAACGCTCGAAATTCTCTACAACGACAAATCGATCGGCGACGTGATGGAGATGACCATTGAAGAGGCCGCGCAATTTTTCGCCGCTCATCAGAAAATTGCGCGCGCTCTATCGTTACTGGTCGATACTGGTCTCGGTTATCTCAAGCTCGGGCAGCCGAGCCCGACCTTGAGCGGCGGCGAGGCGCAACGCCTGAAGCTCGTGACGCAATTAAAACGCGGTGTCAACCGCGCGGCCAGCGAACGGATTCGCAAGATGCGCAAGCCAGGATCGACATTGTATTTACTGGAGGAACCGACCATCGGCCTCCACATGGCCGACGTGGAATTGTTACTCAGCGTCCTGCACCGGCTTGTCGATGAAGGCAACACCGTGATCGTGATCGAGCATAATCTCAGCATCATCGCTGAGGCCGATTACATTGTCGATCTTGGCCCGGAAGCCGGGGCGGACGGTGGCGAAGTCGTGGCGACCGGAACGCCCGAACAAGTCGCCAAGAATCGCGTGAGCCGCACCGCGCCGTTTCTGCGGGAGGTTTTGCACAGAAATTCGCGGCCTCGATTGGCGTGCGCGCAAGGCCCGTCTGATCGGGCAAGCCTCAAGTCAGCGCCTCGATGACGTGATGGCCAAGATCGAGGCGCTCATTCGTCAATAGTTTGATGTTCGCCTACTATTTGCACGATCTCGATCCGATTATTTTTCGGATCTATGATAACGTCGGACCGCGTTGGTATGGCCTGGCATATGTACTCGCCTTCATCTGCGGGTATTTGCTTCTGCGCTCGCTGGCGAGAATGGGCTACGCGGATCTGCCGGTGACGAAGGTCGCCGATTTCATTACCGGCTGCGCGCTATTTGGCGTTATCATCGGCGGCCGGCTCGGTTACGTCGTTTTCTACAAGCCGGAGATGTTGCGCGAGCCGATGTCGATCTTGCGCGTGTGGGAAGGCGGCATGTCGAGCCACGGCGGCATGATCGGCATTTTGCTGTTCACCTTCTACTACACGCGACGGCATAAGATTTTTTGGATGAATCTTGGGGACAATCTGGTCGTCACTGCGCCTTTGGGCTTGTTCTTTGGGCGCTGCGCGAATTTCATCAACGGCGAGCTCTACGGACGCGCGACTAAAGTTCCCTGGGCGATGCAATTCCCAAAGGAATTGCTCGATCATCCGGCCGAAGCGAATCGTGCCGCCGCAGCCTGCAGTCAGGTCGATCCCGCCTTGGTCACGCCGGAATCGATCGTCGCTGCCGTCCATCGACAACCACAAGTAAAAGAAATTTTGCGATCTATCCTGACACCACGCCATCCATCGCAGCTCTACGAAGCTTTTTTCGAGGGGATCGTCTTGTTCTCGATTTTGTGGTTCGTGCGCATGCGCATGCGCCAGCCGAATGGCGTGCTCACCGGCCTATTTTTTATCTGCTACGCGATTTTCCGGATCGTGGTTGAGACTTTCCGCGAGCCTGACGCGGCGTTGATCGCCGGATTTACGCGCGGGCAATTTTTCTCATTCTTTTTAATTGTCATTGGAATCGCGTTTGTTGTGGCAGCAAAATTGCGGCCCACGTTCTCGAAAGGAACATAGGTATGTTCCGAGAAGTCCCGCTTTCGTTTCTGTGAAACGGCGTTATTACTAACGGCGGTGAAGGGCGAATGTTCATTTCAACGAATCTGCTAGCGGCCGGCGGTCTGCTTTTCGCTTTCGAACACGCCACTATTGCCGGGAAGTGCGTCCTCCTGCTTCTCGCTGTCGTTTCCATCTTCAGTTGGTCGATTATGATCACGAAGCTGCGCGTGATCCAGTTTGCCCGAAAACAAAATGCCCGGTTTCTCGCTGCCTTTCGGCAAGATCGACAACCACTGCGTTTATTCGAAAAGAACGCCCGTTTCCCCGGTTCGCCGAACTTCAATGTTTACCGCGCTGGTTGCCGAGAAGTGACATTTCATCTGCTCGGCTCGGCTGAAGTGGACGAAACCTTTCGCGCGCGACTGGATATCGCGGACAAAATTTCGCCGGCACAAATGGGCGCGGTCCATGCCGCGATGGAGCGCGCCGTCGGCGAAACTGCGATCGAGCTCGAGTCGCAAATGATTTTGCTCGCGACCGCCGTCAGCGGCTCGCCTTTTCTTGGATTGCTCGGCACGGTTTGGGGTGTGATGGACGCATTCAGCGGCGTGGCCATGGCCGGCACCGCCAGTCTTGGCGCGATGGCTCCAGGCGTCTCCGGCGCGCTCATTACCACTGTGACTGCGCTCTGCGTCGCTATACCCGCAATGTTCGGCTACAATTTTTTAGTCACGAGCATCCGCGCGATGATCGTCGAGATGGACAACTTCGCCGCCGAACTCGCCTCTGATTTTGAGCACAAGTTTGTTGATCACGGCGCGCGCGAGGCAGCCTATCGCCGATGAGACGCTACTCGCAACGGCAAAGCCTTTCCTCGCTTTCTGAGATCAACATCACCCCATTGCTCGATCTCGCGTTCGTCTTACTCATCATTTTCATGATCACGACGCCGCTGCTTGAGAACAGTGTCAATCTGGTGATTCCATCCAGCGACGAGAAAAATCCGCCCATTAATGCATCCCAGGTGCAAATGATCTCGATCGATCGCAACGAGGTGATCCGGCTGAATAATCAACCTGTCGATCTTGACTCGCTCGGCGCGCAATTGCTTGAGATCAAACGCACAAACCCGGAGGTCGCAGTGGTGATTCGGCCAGACCGCGATTTGCCGGTGCAAAAGCTGGTCAACTTGATGGACGCATTGCAACGGGCCGAAATCACAAAAGTGGGAATCGCTACAAAGCCTGAGGCAAAATAGCGATGCCAAAAAACTGGCGGTTTTGGCGCAACGTCGTGCTTATCGGCGCCGCGCACGTCGTCCTGATTACCGGACTCGTGCGCTGGAGTGGCGGATTAAAAAAGACGAATCCGCAAAGCATCGTTTGGATAAGCGGCGGCGGGGGCGCTGGAGCTGGGGCGCCAGCAAAGAAAATACCGCCGCCAAAGCCGGCGACAATTTCAACACCACCGCCGGCACCTGAGTTCGAAGCCAACGATGAAGCGCAAGAAGATCATCCCGTTTTAACTTCGGTGAAGAGCGACATTCAACTGCCGGCAGCGACGCCAGCTTCGTCGCCAAAATCGACATCCACGCCCAAGCCAGCTCCGTCGCCGAAGGTAAAAGTCACGCCTAAACCGGCGCGAAAAAACAAATCGAAATCGACCCCGAAGCCTTCCCCTAAGAAAACGGTTGTGGCGAAAGCTTCACCCAAACCGAAGCCAACGCCGGAAGAAGCGGAGGAGAAAGAGGAGCAAAAAGAAGACGTCGATCTTGCCGCGAAGAAAAGAATTGCGAAGGAAGCGCTGGCAAAAAATACAGAAGCGGGGTCTTCGTCGAAGCCGCTCGAGGCAATCACTGCTCAACCGGCCAGCGCCAAGGGGACCTCAATAGGCAACGGCGGACATGCGGGAGGAAGCGGCGGTCAATCGCAGTTCGGTTGGTATGGCAGCATGTTGCATGACCGGTTCTATAGCGAGTGGGTGCAGCCGACGGCGATCGCTTCTTCGGGCGAAAAATTTTACGTGCTGGTGAAACTGCGGATCGAGAAAGACGGTCGCGTTTCCAATTTTGAAATCATCAAGCCGTCCGGCAACGCCGCTGTCGACGAATCGGTTGCAGCCGTTGCCAAGCGCGTCACGCAAGTTGATCCTCTGCCGGCTGGACTCGGTAATAGCAATCACTACGACGTGAAAATCAATTTCGAGCTCAACTCAGAGCAATGATCCAGAAGTCAAAAATCAGCCGCCGGCTGCTTAGAGCCTGCGGCTCGGAGAGAAGTCAGAGATCAGTTTTGATTTTAATTGGCACGATGTCGATTTTGTCCGGCTTAGGCGGATCGATTCATGCAGAAGAGCCGCCGACAATCACGGTCAGCAAAGGCAACAAAATTAATCTTACAATCTCGCCTCTCACCGGCAGCGAAGGCGCCGCTATCACTAAGATTTTGCAAAACGATCTCACGCTTTCCGGTTATTTCACGTTGGGTGGAAAAGCTGTTTACACCGCCCGGGGAAGCGCGGGCGGCGGCCGTTCGCAAGGTCAAGTAGTCGATGAGAGTGGCGGCACAGTGCTCTCGAAAAGTTACAGCGGAAGCGCGCGAGAGAATGCGCATCGATTCGCGGACGACATCATCGAAACGCTAACCGGCAACAAAGGTTTTGCTACGAGCAAGATTGCATTCATCGCCACGCGCAGTGGTAAGAAGGAAGTTTATGTTGCCGATTACGACGGATCGAACGCGCGCCAAATGACACACGACGGCGTCATAAGCGTGCATCCATCGATCAGTCCCGATGGTCGCCGCATCGCTTACACGGGCTATCAAAGTGGTTACCCGGATGTTTACATGATCGATCTGGCGAGCGGAGCGCGGAACAAAATCGTAAATTTCCCGGGAACGAACAGCGGCGCATCGTTTTCGCCGGACGGCGGACGTATCGCGTTAACCGTGAGCAAAGATGGGAATCCGGAGCTTTACACGGTGAGTGCAAGCGGCGGCAGTGCGCGACGTTTAACACACACGCACGGAGTTGAATCGGCCCCGACGTGGTCACCCAGCGGAGACGAAATTATCTATTCCTTCGACGATGGGCGCGGTCCCCAACTGTATCGGATTTCATCGGGCGGCGGAACTGGTCAGCCGATTCCGACCGGACACGGTTATTGCACGGAACCAAATTGGTCGCCGGATGAAAAGAAAGTTGCCTTCAACGTGCGCAGCGGCGGATTTGAAGTTGCGATTCTCGATCTTAACGGCGGCGGCACGCGCGTGGTTTCATCGGGGGAGAATCCGGTGTGGGGCGCCGATTCGCGCCACATCGTCTTCACGGAAGGCGGAGGGCTTTACTTGCTCGATACGGTCACGAGTCACAAGAGCAAAATCCTCGACGGGCTGGGTAAAATCAGCGAGCCGAGCTGGTCTCGATAATTGCGCCCGTCATTCCAAGCGAAGTGGAGGAGCCCGTGGCGAAATCTTAAGGCAACTCAACGGGATCCTTCGACTTCGCAGGATAACAGTGTTTACAGCAGCGCAAGCGATTTTTCCTCACGACCTGCGACTTGATCCATCGTGCATTGGCGTGGCGCCTTGTCCAAACGCCAGCGTAACATCTTCGCTCCGTGCCGAAACCGGCTGCCAGTGAAATGATCGTAGGCAACTTCGACAACAATTTTTTAGTCGACAGGTTCCCATTCGCCGCTGCGCTCGGTGCTCCAGCGACTCGGACCGCCCGGACGCGCTGCCGCTAAATCCCGGTGGTTTACGCAATGCTTGGAATTTCCTCGTGAGCGCGCGCCGCTCGCTGGCTTTGAACGCCGACGTGAACCCAACGTGATGAAGCAAACCATCGTCACCGTATAGACCAAAGAGCAGGGAACCCAGAATTTTTTCGCCGCTTGCATAGCGAAATCCACCGACCACGCAATCGGCAGTGCGAATTTGTTTGATTTTCACCGCCGCAGTGCGTTCGCCCGAGGCGTAGGCGGCGTCAATCTGTTTAGCGACTAATCCGTCGAGGTCGCCACCAACTTTATCGAACCACTTCGTCGCCACGGCCAGATCGCTCCTCGGGGGCGATAACCGAATCTTCTTTATCGATCCTAAGTTTTCCCGCACAAACTCCTCCAATAAAATGCGTCGCTCGCGCAACGGCCGCTTCAAATAGCGTTGTCGATCTTCGGCCAGCAAGTCAAAGACGATGAAGATCGCGGGGTGACTATTTGCGAGTTTCTGCACGCGGCTCGCCGCCGGATGCAAACGCAATTGTAATTCATCAAACGAAAGTTTGCCGTCAACCGGAATGGCCAGTTCGCCGTCGAGGACAAAACTGCCGGCGGGCACTTTTTCTAATCGCGGTTACCATATCCGGAAAATGTCGCGCCAGGGGCAGACCGGATTTCGATTGCAAATAAACCTTGTCGCCGTCGCGGAAGGCGATGCAACGAAAGCCGTCCCATTTCGGCTCGTATTGCCATTGCCTACCCACGGGAATTTCTTCGACTAACCGCGCTTCCATCGGCGGGAGCGGCGGCTTTATTGCGAAGGTCATCCTTTGCCGTACGGTTGTAGAGGCGTTTGTGTCAACTCGCGAAAGCTTTCGCAGTCAAACGCCCGATTAGCGGTTGGCGCTCGATACAAGCGCCGCTACAACAGTCGCCTCAGCGCGGCTATATCGGTGAATTTTTTGGATAGCGGCACGGCACAAGTTTCGGCGGCCGTTTGCCATTCAACATAGCGCCAGCAACAGAACGATATTCCAATTCTCGCCCGTCCGCCGCACAACGCAGCATCAATCCACCGCGGCTCATGTCACCGCGACCGACAAAATCACCGGGAAAACGCAGACGCTCTTGAAAATGTTCGAGCAAGACATCCACGTATTTTCCAGTAGCGATGCTGCCAAGCAGAATGACATCCGACCCCACAGGCAATTTTTTGGCCAGCCACCGCGCGTGGTGGTGGAGAGGTTTTCGATACCGCGGATCAGCTTCGTCAATCTCCACGGTGCCAAATTCATGCAGATCGTCGAGTGTCATCCTGGCCCTTGCGTCGACCAGTCCGCGCGTTGGCGTAATTACGAAAACGCCCGGCCTTCCGGGCAGCGGCCGCGCGAATGCGTTCGCGTAAACAATTTTTCCACGGAAATAAAGGCCGCTCAGGAAGGTGAAGACCTCGGCAATAGTTGCACCGCGTTTGCTGCGCAATTTTTTCGCAACATCGAATTCCGCGTCCCCGCTCAAAATCATTTGGGCGCGTCTCCCGCCGGCATAAGCCGGGGACAAAAGGAAGATGCGATGCGCGTCCGGCGCGAATTTGGCCTTATGGATCCGCGGTTCGCGATCGTCGTCGATGTCGATGCCGATGTTACTAGCCACAGATTGGGAATTTGAGCTTGGTTGCGCCCGCCGCAAATACGACCGCATCACGTGCCGGTCAGGCGTGCTTCGGCCAGGTCGAGATCGCGTTGAATCCGGCGCAACGCGACATCGTTGATGACATGTTGATTGCGCAAGCGAATGATGGCAGACGCGGAATGAAACTCAAGCCCAAACCAACGAGCACGAGGACGACTGGATACCGTAACGCTAGTTTGCGCGCCACCAAGACCGCTGCCGCAACCAGAGCAAAAAGAAAAACGATGGTTTCCGCTTGAGGCATCGTAAGATTGATCGACAAGCGGTCGTTAGGCCGCCACGGAACGATCGGCTGCCGCCTGTTTCACTTTTGCTCGAGCGCGGTTCGCCTGCAATTCGTGCAAATGTTTTTCCGACCAGCGGCAAAGCGCGTGCAGCGGCTCGATCAAGGTCCGGCCGAGACGAGTCAGCGAGTATTCGACTTTAGGGGGAACGACTGGATGCACGGTACGTTGCACGAGACCATCGCGCTCCAGACTCCGCAGGGTTTGGGTCAGCATCTTTTGGGAGATGCCGCCAATCTCGCGCTGGAGCGAGGCGTAGCGCATCGTGCCTTTGGCCAAAATCTGAATGATGAGCGCCGTCCATTTGTCGGCGATGCGGTCGAGGACCAGCCGCGATGGACATTGGGCATCCATCACTGACGCGGAGGAGGAAGATTGTCGCATATCCCACTTGTAGCCGCCGGCGATTCAAGGTGCAAGCGGAGAGTAACATTCTCATTGGAATGTATGACCAGAAGAGATGTGTAGTTGACTTGGAGTGACCTCAATTCGAAATTTTATTGTGACAACGTCCAACCTCTCGAACCATGGCGGCCCCTTGGCCGTTCTCCTGTTAAACGAATGCGATTCTGCACCGGAATTTGAGCAGTCAAGCGTCAGTGCGGTGGGCCATGATGCTGCACTGCTTGATGAGTATTCACGCACGGTAGTGAGTGCGGTGGATCGAGTCGCTCCAGCGGTCGTCAACATCGAGATCAAACAGCGCGTAACCAGTCGCCGCGGGCCGCGTGAAATCGGCGGGAGCGGCTCAGGTTTCATCATTACTCCTGATGGTTTCATTTTGACGAACAGCCACGTCGTGCACGACGCGACTCAGATCACGGCGAACTTGCAGGACGGACGCGAGTATTCAGCTCAACTCATTGGGGACGATCCGGACACTGACCTCGCGGTTATCCGCATCGACGGGCCGCAACTCGTTCACGTGCGCCTGGCTAAATCGGAAAATTTGCGGGTCGGTCAGGTTGTGATCGCCATTGGAAATCCCCTCGGATTCCAGGCCAGCGTGACGGCGGGCGTGATCAGCGCGCTTGGCCGTTCGATGCGCGCGCAATCGGGCCGCTTGATCGACAATATCATCCAAACCGACGCCGCCTTGAATCCAGGCAACTCGGGCGGACCGCTGGTCAATTCAGCCGGCGAAGTCATTGGTGTAAATACGGCCATGATTCGGCCGGCGCAGGGAATCTGCTTCGCGATCGCGAGTAACACCGCGAAATTCGTGGCCGGCTGGTTGATTCGTGACGGAAGAATTCGTCGCAGCTACATCGGCGTAGCTGGCCAAAATGTGCCGATCCATCGACGCATCATTCGCTTTTATAATTTGCCGCTTGAGACCGGCGTGCTTATTGTCTCAGTTGAAAACAAGAGTCCGGCTGCACAAGCCGGTTTGCGCGAAGGCGATGTGATCGTCGCGTTTAACGAGAAACCGATTAGCAGCATCCACGAGCTGCACAAAATGCTCATCGCCGAACACATCGGCGTTCAATCTAAAATCACAATCATTCGCCATACGGAAAAGTTGACGGTGGCAATCACGCCTGCAGAATCGCCAGCAGGCTAGCGTAAGCCTCTGGTCCGCCAATTGGACGGACTCGTCCAGCGGCGAGCGTGCGAATTCCAGAACGCATCGGGGACGGTTACGCTACTTTACACTATGAAAATTCTCGTCATTGGCAGCGGGGGCCGCGAACACGCGCTTACGTGGAAGTTGAACCAATCGCCGACTGTCGATCGGATATTTTGCGCGCCGGGCAATGCAGGTACCGCGCAGTTGGCAGACAACGTTGCAATTCCCGCAACTGATCTGCCTGCCTTGATTCGATTCGCAAAACAGAACGATGTCGTTCTAACCGTAGTCGGCCCGGATGATCCGTTGGCTCTGGGGGTGGTCGACCTTTTCGTGTCTGAGAAATTGCGCATTTTTGGGCCGACCAAATCGGCTGCGCGCCTTGAATCGTCGAAGATTTTCGCGAAGGAATTGATGCGCGCGGCAAAAATTCCTACTGCGGAAGCGAGCACGTTTTCCGACAGCAACGAGGCGCTGCATTACTGCGAACGACTTACGTTTCCAGTCGTCATCAAGGCGGACGGTCTCGCGCTTGGCAAAGGCGTGATTATTGCGCCGGACTTCACCACCGCAAGATCGACGATCGACGCACTGATGAACCAAGGACGGTTTGGCGATGCCGGCCGGCGCATCGTGATTGAGGAATTTTTGCGCGGTTCGGAATGTTCGCTGCACGCGCTGGTGGATGGTGAAAGCTATCGCCTGCTCGAATCGGCGCGCGATCACAAGCGCGTTTTCGATAGTGATCAAGGTCCGAACACAGGCGGAATGGGCGCGTTCAGTCCGGCGAACAATTGGAACGCGCAGCTGCAATCGCAGTTCGAGGAAGAAATCATGCGGCCGCTGTTGCGCCGCTTGCGCACGGAGAAAATTCCGTTTCACGGGCTTCTTTATCCAGGCTTAATGATCGCGAAGGACGGGGCGCGTGTGCTAGAATTCAATTGCCGGTTCGGTGATCCGGAGACGCAAGCGCTTTTGCCGCGCATGAAATCGGATCTATTGCCCCTCCTCGAAGCGACGATTGACGGCAAAATTGACAAGTACACAATAAAATGGGACGGGCGGGCGGCCGTTAGCGTTGTGCTGGCCTCGGGCGGTTATCCGGGAAAATATGGGACGGGGAAACCGATTTCTGGTCTCGAGGATGCGGCTAAGCTCGATGCCGTGGAAGTTTTTCATGCCGGCACACGTCGCGCCAACGGCGAGATTATGACCGCAGGTGGCCGCGTCCTGGCCGTCACCGCGCTTGGATCGACAATCGAGGCCGCGCGCACACGCGCTTACGAAGCAGTGTCGCGGATTCATTTCGAAGATTGTCACTACCGGCGCGATGTTGCCCTCGGCGTCATTAGCGGATAACAATCGAAGCGATGTTTCGATTTATCGCGTTGGCGGCGCTCTCAATTTTCATGATGGTGAATGGGTTCGCCCAATCTCCAGGGCCCTCGGTTACTCCTTGGGCGAGCGGTCCTCCGGCGCCGATTAAATCCGCAACGCCGTCCCCTTCGCCGTCCAGAACGCCGACGACCGAGGAATTGATCAACTCGTTAGGCCAGGCGGATTTACAGGCTGCCATCACGCTCCTGAAGAATAATTTCACGGATCCGGATACCATTAACGAAACGGAATTGAACCGCGCTACCCTTGAAGGGCTGCTCGTCCGACAGCCGCGCGGTCTGATGCTTTTGCCCGCCCGTGAGACCGCGCCGCCGGCGGAACCACCCTTCTACGCCGAGATTTTCGAGGGACACATCGGTTATTTGCGTCCCGGCGGGCTGACGAGCGCAAATCTCAAGGCGATGGACAGAAAGCTAACAGAATTTTCCTCGAAAAAAGTGGACGCGCTAATTGTCGATCTTCGAGACAGTCCGGCGTCGAGTAATTTTGAAGTCGCGGCGGAATTTGCGAAGCGATTCTGTCCGAAAGGCAAACCACTTTTTACGTTGCGCAAGCCGGTGGCGCGTCAAGATCGGCCGTTCACGTCGGAGCGCGATCCGGCCTTTCAAGGTGTGACAGTTGCATTGGCCGATCGCGATACAGGCGGCGGCGCCGAGGTGCTCGCTGCCCTGCTGCGATTGTACGACAAAACGCTGATCGTCGGACAGCCGACGGCCGGGCGCGCGGTGGAATATTCCGATTTGCCATTGGCGAGTGGAAAGGTTTTGCGCGTGGCTGTGGCGGAAGCGGTCTTGCCCGATGGCCAGTCCCTATTTCCGGATGGGGTAAAACCGGATTTGCCGGTAGAAATGCCCGCCTCGGAGAAGCGGCAAATTTTCCAGTTGAGCGGCGAAAAGGGAATGGCGCCGTTCGTCTACGAAGCGGAGCGGCCTCATCTCAACGAAGCCGCGTTGTTGGCCGGCACGAATCCGGACCTCGATGTCGCCGAAGCGCAACGGCGCAATCGCGTCCGGGAAAAATTGCCAACCCGCGATCCGGTCCTGCAGCGGGCGATCGATCTCGTCACCTCGGTCGAAATTTTTCAGAAGCGTTAACGTGAGTCCGTTGGAAGAACGCATCGGCTACAAATTTCGCAATTCGCTTTTGCTCGCGGAAGCCCTCACCCATCCCAGTCTCGGGCACGAGACGCAGCAATACCATTTTGATAATCAGCGTCTCGAGTTTTTGGGGGATGCTGTCCTGCAACTTGTCGTGACGGAATATCTTTTCCAAAATTTCAGAGCCGCGCCAGAGGGCCAACTAACCAAATTGCGCTCACGACTCGTCTCCCGCGAGGCCCTCAAAACCCATGCTTTAGCGCTCGATCTCGGACGTTATCTGATGATGGGGCGGGGCGAGGAAGCAAGCGGCGGCCGGGTGCGCGTGTCGACGCTGGCTGATGCGTTCGAGGCGCTGATCGGCGCCATCTATCTGGATAGCGATTTGGCAACGACACGAACGTTCATTCTTTCGCAAGCACGAGAAGAACTCGCGCAAATCGCGGAAGAGCCTGTCGACATCAATCCAAAAGGCCAATTGCAGGAACTCTTGCAGAGTATCTCGCCGGCGAGCCCAACTTACGAAACAGTTTCGCAAAGCGGACCCGAGCACGAGAAAACCTTCGTAGTGCAGGTAATGTGGGGAGGGATTGTCCTCGGTAATGGGAGCGGCCGAAGCAAGAAACAGGCGGAGACCGCAGCGGCGCTTGAAGCACTGGAACTGAAGCGGTGGAAAAAATAAAAATCGCAGGCAAGATCTACAACGTGTAGCCACATGCCTGCAGCGCCTCTATCGGGGACGGCGCATAGCATCGCGGCTACACCGACTGATTGAGCACGTCGAGATTTTTGCCGGTGTGCAGTCTCCAGCGGAAGCGTTGAGCGAGGGACGCGGTCACAAACTTTTTGGCGCGGCGGATGGCCTCTTCCAACGATAACCCGGAAGCCAAGCCTGCGGTGATGGCAGCTGAATACGTGCAACCCGTCCCGTGTGTTGCCACGTCGCGAACAAAGGGCGCGGAAAACTCGGTGATTTTTCGACAGGCAAACAAAAGATCAACAGCGTGATCGCCAGAGCCGTGGCCGCCTTTCAACAAAATCGCGGCATGATACTTCTCTGAAAGCGCCCGCGCTGCGCGCCCCATTGATTGGCGATCTTGTATTTTTTCGCCGAGCAATTGCGCGGCTTCATCGAGATTCGGCGTGATCAAGGTGGCGAGTGGAAACAATTCCTTCTCGTAGAGCGCAATCGCATTTGGTTCCAGAAGTTGCTGCCCTGCCGTCGCGATCATAACTGGATCGATAACCAGCGGAACACGTGCAAAATTCATAACCGCGCGCGCCACCGCATGCACAATCTCGGCCGAGCACAGCAAACCTGTCTTGATCGCCCCGATGGGGAAGCTTTTTGTCACCACTTCGATTTGCGACCGCACGATTTCCGCGCTGACCGGTTCAATTCGCGAGACTCTTCCGGGTGTTTCCGCGACGATGCAGGTCACTGCCGTTAATCCGTAAACGCCGAGCGCGCTGAACGTTTTCAGATCGGCCTGGATGCCGGCGCCCGCGCTGCTGTCCGAACCCGCAATGGTCAGCGCAACGGGCGGAGAGGTTAATGGTTGAAGATTGATAGTTGATCGAACGCTCGTTCGCGCTTCCAACCGCTTCAACGATTTAACGGTTCAACGACTTAACCGGTATCACGCGCCGTCGCTCCCGATCGCTTCCACCGGACAGCCTTCCATCGCCTCTTTGCAAAGCGCTTCCTCCTCCGGACTCTCCGGTTGTTTGTAAACGTAGGAGTGGCCGCCATCATCGTTGCGTTTGAAATTGGCCGGCGCCGTTTCACGGCATAAATCGCAATCGATGCATTGATCATCGACATAAAATTTTCCCGGCACATTTTCGGGATACTTGTTCGCTGCGTCAGCCATGGTCTTTTTAGAAAGGGAGTGGAACTTTAGAGTGAAACGCTAAGGGCGCAATGCAATTTGCGCGTTGACGCGGCAGCATGCAACCGGCAGAGAGAGGGTCGGCGAAGAATGTGGGACAGGGGATGAAAAAGGAAGCGCGCAAAGCACTGTGGGCGTTTGGCGTCGAAATCGTCGTCTACTCAGCGCTGGTGGTCGTTTATTTTCTTCTTGTTCTGCGCTTCATTGCCGGCGAGCTGCAGAATCTGGAGCAACGCCACATTGTGCTCTACGCCCTAGTTGCCATCGCATTGATCGTCGGCCAGGCCGTCCTTCTCGAAATCATCACCACGGCGTTACTGAGGCGCCTGCGTGGGCGCTCCGAGTAAACATGGATTTCCCCATTTCCGGAGCGCACATTAGTCCGATCTACCTCGTGCTGGTGGGGTTTTTGATCGGCGTTCTCGGAGGTTTTTTTGGTGTGGGGGGAAGTTTTATCGCCGGCCCGGCCTTACGCATCGTGGGACTTGACTGGAATTTTGCGGTCGGCACCGATCTGGCACACATCGTCGGAAAATCGGTCGTGGCGGTGAGACGGCATCGCGCCCTCGGCAATGTCGATCTTAAACTTGGTTGCATCATGGCCTTCGGAACAATCGGCGGCGCCGAAGTGGGTGCGCAATTGATTCAAATGTTCAAACGCGCGGGTAATGTGAATTTCATTGTCAGTATTGTCTCCGTCGTCATCTACGTTTTCATTTCCGCGTTCATGTTTTGGGAGGCGCAGGCGACTTTGCGCCAGCGGCCTCGCAATAGCGCCAGATCTAAAAAAGATCACTCTGCCTTTCGTCACATCGCCGACACCATGCACCGGTTGCGCTTACCTCCGATGATTTCATTGCCGGTTTCCGGCGTGAAAGCGGTTTCGCTCTGGATCATACTCGTGGTCGCCTTCGTTGGCGGGCTCTTCAGCGGTTTTCTCGGAGGCGGCGCCGGCTACATCCGGATGCCTTCGATGGTTTACATTTTAGGAATCCCGACACATCTGGCCGTTGGCACGGATTTGTTCGAGATCATCATTTCGGCCAGTTACGGAACATTCAGCCACGCCATCAAAGGAAACGTCGATATCTTGATCGCGCTCGTCATGCACACTGGCGCGGCGATCGGCGCGCAGATTGGTGCCATCGCGACGCAATATTTTGCTGGACCGAAAATCCGGCTCGCCTTTGTGCCGCTTCCGCTGATCGGTGCCATTATCGTGATCTACACGCTCATGACCGGCCACAAAGTCTAGGTTTTTATGCGCATCCTGATTTGCAGTGACGGCACCGAGTCCGCCGAAAACGCTATCCAGACCGGCGCGCTGGTCGCCGCGCCGATCAAAGCGCAAACCACCCTCCTCGGCATCACCGAAGAGTCACGCGACGAAGCGGCATTACGCCAGGCGCTCGAAGCGCAAGCGCAATCACTTGGACAGCGTGGTCTTAAACCCGAGATCGTGGTTCGCGCCGGCGAACCAGTCCGCCAGATTCTGGTGCAAACATCGAAAACGAATTACGATCTCGTCGTCATCGGTTCTCGGCGAAAAGACGAGGTCGGCTATTACTGGCTTTCGGGAAAAACCTACGAAGTGATCAAATCAATCCGCCCGCCGGTGCTCGTCGCAATCGGCGACTGCCGCCGCTTGAAGCGGTTTCTCGTTTGTACCGGCGGAAAAGAATTCATCGATGAAGCCATTCAACTCACGGGCCAAGTCGGCGCTGCAGCGGGTGCGTCCGTCACGCTGCTTCATGTCATGGCCGAACCGCCTGCAGTCTACGCCGATCTTGTCCGGCTGGAGGAAGATGTCGATCGACTACTCAGGTCGGGCTCCGAGCTCGGCGTCAATCTCGCGCAGCAAAAGAAAGATCTCGAACGCGCGGGTGTTCCCACCGAGGTCCGCGTCCGGCATGGCCTCGTGGTTGATCAGGTTTTCGAAGAGGTCCGCGAAGGAAATTATGATTTGATCGTGACCGGCTCATCGCAGGCGCGCGGTATGTTCCGCCATTACATCATGGGTGATCTCACTCGCAGGATTTTGAATCGCGCAAGTTGTCCCGTCCTGGTGGCGCGGGCCGGCAGGGTCGTTAGCGCCCGCGGCTTTTGGAACTCGATTAAGCGGTTGTTGCGCTCGCAGCAAGAGTAAGGCCGCTTGCGCGCAAGGTTCACGGCGCTATTCTCGACTGCGTCGTGACTCAGTTTGTTCTCTTTCATCGCCGATCTTTCAACGTTCTTTCGTCGATATTCTCTCTCGTGATGGTGTTCACAATCACTGCCTGCGAAAGGAAAGACGGCGGACAAACGGCAGGCGCGACGGGCGACTACGTTACCGGTACGCCGCTGCCCGAACGCCGCGAAGGAACGTCCTTTTTTGGCAGCAACGTGCAGCGCGGAAAATTTCAGCCGATCTATTTCGATTTCGATAGCCAATCGATCCGCTCCTCCGAGACCGAAAAAATTCAGGAGATTGCGAATTTCATGAAGGGCGCTGGCTCGGACGTCATCATTGCTGGTTTTACTGATGAACGCGGAACAGCGGAATACAACCGTGGCCTTGGCGACCGGCGGGCCGGCGCGGTCCGCGAAAATATCATTTCGCAAGGCGTCGATGGCGGCCGTATTCAGACCGTGAGTTTCGGATTGGAAATGCCGGCTGATACGGGGCACAACGAAGCCGCCTGGGCAAAAAACCGGCGCGCCGAAATCGGCGTGGTCAGATAACACGTCGCACCTCTTCGATCGACAATTGGCCGCGCATAAATGCTTCGCCGATTAAGACTGCATCCACGCTGCACGCCTGGACGCGCGCCACATCTTCGGCGCTCTTGATGCCGCTTTCGCTTACCAGGGTGATTTCGTCCGGAACGTGTCGGCATAATTCCTCCGTGACGCCAAGATCGACATCGAATGTCACCAGATCGCGATTGTTGATCCCGATGATTTCCCCGCCCGCATCGAGCGCGCCATCCAGCTCTCCGAGCGTGTGCACTTCCACCAGTGCATCGAGCTGATACTTCGCCGCCGCCCCAATAAGATTGGAGAGTTGCTTTTGCTCAAGAGCAGCCGCGATTAGCAGAATCGCATCGGCTCCTGCCGCGGCTGCCTCGGCGATTTGGATTTCATCGATTACAAAATCCTTGCGCAGAACCGGGAGCGAAACCACGCCACGAATATCGACAAGGTGACTTAACCTGCCTTGAAAAAACTTCTCATCAGTCAAAACCGAAATCGCGTCCGCGCCCGCACGCTCGTAGTTCTTTGCGATCGCAACCGGATCGAACGATTCTGCAATCACTCCCGCGGAGGGCGAAGCCTTCTTCACTTCCGCGATAACTGCGACTTTGCCGTCGCTGCGTTTCAACGCCGTGCGAAAACCGCGAAACTCATTTCGCTTGCGCGCTTGCCGATGTAACTCGTCCGCGCGTCGTCGCAGCCGCTCAATCTCAGCGCGCTTAACCTGAAGAATCTCCTGAAGGCGATTCATGTCTGGTAAGAATCTTCATCAGTTCGACGCGGGTTTTCTGGCAACGAAGAGACCGAATGCCATTGCGCCCTTGGTATAAGCTTGTGTCATAAGTGGAAATGATTTCACGAATCGTCGCGTAGGAGCGTCGGCGAAATGCACCAACCATCTTACTGGTAAACGCTTCGCCATCCGGGAACAATACTCCCAGGTTGGCGCGATGTTTCTGGTGATGTCTTGCGCTGTCTCAACTTCCAGGTTGGCTTCGCGCATCCAGGCCGCGTATTGGCTAAGGGTATCAAGACTCGCGCTGAGCATAGCTTTTCCAATCGTCGCCACTAACTCTTCTTCATCGCCCTGTGTTGGACGCTCGCCTCGAAGCCAAGCACAAACCGCAAGAACGCCGCCAGGCTTTAAGGCAGAGGCACACCGCTCGAAGAAACACTTTTTGTCGCGAAAATGCTCGCTGCTCTCCATAATCCAGATGGCATCAGTGCTTTCGAGCTGCGGTTGCCACACGTTTGCATCAATGACCAAGAACTGAAGACGATCGGCCAGCCCTTTAGCTTTCGCTTTCTTGGTCGCTATTCTTGCCTGGACCGGACTGATGGTAATCCCGGTTACATGACAGTCATATTGATTCGCTAACCAGAAGGCCGAGCCACCAAGGCCGCAGCCTATATCCAAAACGTGGGTGCCACGCGATATCGCAGCTTTTTCCGCCAAGCGTTCCATCAATTGTATCTGAGCTCGCGCAATCGACTCATTATCTTCCCAGTAACCGTGGTGAAGGTGTTCTCCCCAGAGCATCCGGTACAAAAACGATAATCGATCGTAATGTTTGCGGATCTCACCGATATCGACGTGAAACTCGGGTGACGCCGTCATATGGGAGATTTGCAAATCAGTCCCCTATGGCGTTGAGGGAAGCCGGTTGAGTTCGAGCGAATAAAGTTCGTTATCAGGGAAACGTTCATGCAACTCCGTCAGGATTTCGCGCGCTTTTTGTGGCTGGTTGTCCCGCAACGCCGCAACCGCAAGCAACAGCTTTGCAAACGGCTCCAGATAATAGCCCTGGAGGGCGGCCTTCCGTAATTGTTCTAACCCTTCCTGTCGATCAACGTGAGAGCCCGTGAGTTGAAGAAAAAGGCGAACTGCCACTGGCTTTAAGCTGAGCAAATAATTCTCGAGCCCCGGACCCAGGTAGGCATCGAATGCCTGCGGATCGACGGCCAACAATCTGTCGGCATAAACACGGCCTGACTTCGTGTAGCTCAACGCCTTGAAACCCTGCCCGTTAATGAGCGCGACATAATCCGCACGAAGTCCATGGGTAAGAGTTTTCACGAATAGAGCACGGGCGTCGGCGCTCGATTTTTGCAGTGCCGAATCCGCCAGTCGATCCGCCTGGCCGATTCGCTCCATGAAAGAAGCTTTTACCTGGACGTCCGGGTCCAGTTTCTTCCGGTTTTTGAACCGATTATCATCCACAAAAAGCTCGGATTCCAGCACTCCCAGGCGCGCCAGTTCCGAAAATAAATACCCGGCGGCATCTGAAGCCGGGCCAAGAGAATCGTCCGGGTGAGTTTCCTGCCATCGCTGCAATGCGAGGTGTGCCTCTTCGAACTTTAGATCATACATCTGCAGCCATGCCTGGTAGACCTCCTCCGATTTGAGGTCGGAATCGCCAGCCAGGATCGAGCCGATTGAAGTGGCGAAAATCAGGGGAAGGCTCACAACAATGCGCATTATCATTAAGTCTCGTAGGAATAGACCTTTCTCAAGTTACGTTCGATCAGCTTCGCCGGAAGTATGCGAGTCACTACGTCGCGCCCCGTCACGAACATCGAGTTTTGCCATTGTCCAATGTGGCCAATCAAAAGCGAGCGTTTCTGAATATGTTTGGTCCGCTGAAATCGCAGTGATTCATGACGGCGCAGGGCAATTTTTAAGGACGGTTCCCTTTCCACGCATTTGGCCAGAACGAGCGCGTCTTCCAGCGCCATACAGCCTCCTTGGCCGAGATTCGGTGTGCACGGATGCGCAGCATCTCCAAGTAACGTGACCATTCCCTTGCCTCACTGCTGGAGCGGTGGGCAGTCGCGCGCACCGTTCCTTAGGATTTCGCTTTCCCTCGGTCGCCTCTAGAAAATCTGCGATCGGCTCGTGCCATCCACCGAACATCTGCTGGAGTTCGCGTTTCCTTCCGCAGGCCGCGTCAAAATCTTGCCGCAGCTTCGTCTCGCTAGAAAATGAGTGTTCGGACCGCTCTGCGCCAATACGTTTTCGAGCAAACCCAACTCGCGCAGAACACGGGTGGCATTTGGCCATAGCATCATTCCTGCACCTACCTCCCGCAGTTCTGGAGCCTTTTCGTAGACCCCGACGTCGATGCCGATTTGACGAAGAGCCGCCGCTGCCGCGATTCCGCCTCCGACGATCCCAATGTTTTTTGCTACCCGCACACCATTAATCGGTCACGAAAGCAGAACGAAAATCGTCACTGCAGGATGCGACGCCGGGTAGTTCGAAGTTTTCATAACGCCCCGTATTCCCCCGGCCACGGGCAATTTGACACGAGACGTCACATTTTGTTCAGCGAGCATGTGATTAAGGAGTTCTTCGCTCGACGTCTGTAGTGTCGTGTCTTACCTAACGCTTTTCGTGCTGGCGGGATGGAGCACAGCGCGATCTCGCAGCCCTCGCCCAAGATACTCTCATCAAGCGGCTTCAACCTCGCTGATTTGTGTAGCGGGTTGCAGGAAAAAAGGCATTGATTCTCGTGCAGCAATTAAACGGCTTGGAATGGGAGCGCGCGCGTTGAAGCATGCGTCTGTCCAGCCAAGCTACCGAAGCCCGCGCGTGCGCCGCTGGGTAGCCTATCTGTGGCGCGAAGCAATACGTGAGAGCTGGCGGCCGATTGCACCCGCTTTCGCTAAACCAAATCCGGCAGAATGGGATGACGCGCGTGTGACGGCTGCCTGGCTCGGTCACGCCACCGTGCTCATCAATTTTTTCGGCATTAAAATCCTGACCGACCCGGTCCTCTTCTCACGCATCGGAATTCGGATTCCATTTCTATTCACGATCGGACCGAAACGATTGACTGCACCCGCTCTTACAGTCGATGAACTTCCGAAAATTGACATCATCCTCCTGTCACATGCGCATTTCGACCACATCGATACACGGACGCTTCATCGCCTGTCACGCCGTAGCCGAGCGAAGGCGGACTTCAACGCTTCAACCAAAGTCATCACCGCGCTGTGCACCCGCGATTTACTGCGCTGGACACGATTGCGCGACATCACCGAACTTCGCTGGGGTGGGCGCAAAACGATTGCACACTCGTTAGGCAAGGTGGACATTGTCGCTGTTCGCTTAAAACATTGGGGCGCGCGGTTGCAGCGCGATGATTATCGCGGTTATAACGGCTACCTCATCGAACGAAGCGGTCGGCGTATTCTTTTTGCCGGCGACACCGCATTCACAGAGACATTTGGTGAATTGCGCGGGAGCGGTCCGATCGACCTCGCCATTTTTTCCATCGCCGCTTACAATCCGTGGATCCGATCGCACTGCACGCCTGAGCAAGCGATCCAGATGGCGAACGACGCCGGCGCGCAATTCATCATGCCGGTGCACCATCAAACGTTCCGGCTCAGTTTCGAGCCGCCCCGCGAACCGATCGAACGTTTCCAAGCCGCACTTCGCGATCAACCGGAGCGCATCGCCCGCCGCGAAATCGGCGAAACCTTCGTGCTGCCACAATAAATGTCTTTATCGCTTTACCCTTCAACGCTTCAACCTCTTCCTCCTTGATGCTCAACTCGTCGAATGTAATCTTTGCCCGCTCGCGCGCCGACGTAGCTCAGCTGGTAGAGCAACGGTTTCGTAACTCGTTGGATGGCGAAATCGCTTTTTCTGAAAATTCCCTCTGAAAATCGCTTTTCCGAGACAAATCCTGTCTAACGCGGCGACAGCTGTTGCGCAAAATCGCGCATCAAAAACTAACAAACCGCAATCTATTCGCCAAGTTTCGCCAAGTGGGTGCGCGGAAGGATCCCGCAGGAAGGAAGCAAAAAAGCAAGAAAGCCAGGAAGCAGGCCAGTTGGTGAACACCCGCTAGATTAATTGTCGTCGAGATGTCGCGTTTTCTTCTTTGCCTTCCAGTTCGCTCTTTGGACTGAATCGAGGCCGTCCGGGTCAGGTAGGTCTCTTTTGGATTCGCCGGACGCGGTATAGTAAGCCTCATGGAGTTTTTGGGCAGTGTATCGTCGATAGAAAGTGTCGCGGCTTATCCGCATCAGTTTTGCGATCTCGGTAACTGTTGGCTTACGTTTGTGCTTTCGCCAGAATTGGTAGACCCACCCTATTAACAGCATGTCCGAAAAGGACTTTCCAGTGTTAAGCCTCTTGCTGATTCGGTCTTGAATCAGTCTGGCCAATTTCTCCTTCTTACCCACCGGCTGTTTGATCGATTCTGGTAAGGAGTCGTCTCCTAGCTCCGCTAAATATAAGACCGGAGCCCTTTTACGGATATCCATCCGGAACAACTGCGCCAGCGTCAGCAACTCGGCGAACTCTTCCTCAAAGTCACCCCTAATTTCGCCTAACTTCACCCCTTTAAACGGCCAATCGTCTTGGCGCTTCTCCAACTCGTAACGGGTTTTCCATGACTGCGGCTGCTTAATTCGCCACTGGCGGCCACACGTTTGATATGCCTATGGGATAACGCCCTCCTTACACCATTCCCTTATTGTGCGCTGCGAGCGGCCCTGAAGTTTCGCTAATCCAGCGAGCGAGCCCGAATTTCGCCGCTTTGTTAAGCTTTGCTGAGCATTGCTGGCGGCCAAAGCGGAAGTTTTTTGCTTAATCGGACACTTTTTCACTGGGTATATGAGTAAATCAAACCAGACCATGACAAACGTGAGCGATTCCGGTGCCACAGTGCGCCGAGGGCTCGCCAGCTGCATTAGCGAAATCGGAAGTTTTCGGCCTAATCGGACATTTTTCCACAGGGTGATGACTACTAAACCAAACCAAACCATGGCAAACGTGAGCGATCCCGGCGCCTTACGGCGCACCCTGATTCGCAAAGAAGACCTCGCGAGAGAACTGAGCGTCTCCCCGCGAAGCATTGACAACTGGGTCCGCCAAAAACGTATTCCAGTGCACCGATTTTCTTCACGTCTTATTCGATACGATCTGCGCCGCGTCCGAAATGCGCTCGACAAATTCGAAGTGAGGGAAGTCGGAAGGAGGCTCGAATGATCACCACGCCCACAACTCCAACCAGAGCTAATCCGAAAGGCGATTCGGCGCCGAGAAGTGCCAACTCAAAAGGAGCGCGCGTCGTGAACTGTTTCTCTCTACCGGGCCACTGGACAACGGTCACAGCGAGTCAAGGACTAAAGGCTACCCTCGATGAGTTCGAAGCCCTGGAGGCCGCTCTTTATTCTGCCAACAAAGATGGGGGCTTTGAGCTCGAATATAACGATGACGAAGTCTATGCGTTTGCGTTAAACAAGGACGATTGTGACTGGAACTCATTACCCCGGGCTTTCCTCCTCTTGCTTGGAACGTTGATCGCGAAAAACGGCCTCGAGTATTTAGAGTTTGGCGCCGCTGCCGTAAACGAGGAGCCGTGGATGGGCATTTATGATGGAGCTCCCGGTTACTTCCGCATCAGGAGTAACGGCTCTGTGTGGGAGCCAACAATAACTTGGTAATTTCGTGAGCACTACTATTACTGCTCCAGCCCGACAGCATCCGAACGGCGCCACCGCAACGACGCCCAGGCTTTCTTTGAATGGAATGCCGTGCGCGACCATTGAAGGCGTCAAGGCTGCCAGAGCAATCCATGTGTCCTGCGTAAAGAGCGCAACGGATACAGCAACGCAGGATTACGATGCAAAGGAAATCATTGAGTCCATCCGTGCGGACAAGCACTTCAAATTGCGCCAGTCAATCGAAAGCATTCGGCACGTGTTTGAGAGCGTTATCGCCTCAACCGGCGACCGAAAGGCTGCAAAGCAAGCCATTGATGAGAACAAGAAGAGACTGCCGGGCGTATTATGGTCTGGCCGTTTTCGCAGTCGCAAGAACAACGCCCTTGATCAACACTCTGGCCTACTATGCGCCGATCTCGATGAGTTGGGTGACCAACTTGCCGAAGTTCGCTCAAAGCTCCTAACAAGTTTGCGCCTGTGGGCGCTGTTTACTTCACCGACAGGTGATGGTTTGAAATGCGTGTTTCGTGTGCAAGCAGATGCGGCCAAACACAAGGCAAGTTTTGGTGCCATCGAAAAACACGTTCACGCGCTGACCGGCATTCAGATTGATCAATCGTGTTCCGACGTAGCGCGATTGTGCTTTTTGAGCCACGACCCCGATGCGTATCTGAACGAGGAAGCGATTGAATTGCCGCCGGTGGAAAACGAAAAGCCTGCGCCTCCCACAGCGCCAGCGGTATGCGGCCCCGAAATTAAAGCACGTCAGGATATTGCTGGAGAGTTGTTAGGCCCGATTGACTGGAAAAGCGAAACCCGTGGCTATTGCACTTGTCCCGCGCAAAACCTTCACACGACCGGGAACGGAGCCGCGGATTGCGAAGTTTATCTTGATGGCGCGGCGACAATTCTTGGATGGATCCCTACGTCGCTATTCTCACTGCGGAAGCCTACACGTATCACAAGGATTACATTGCCAGGAATCCCGAACTGTACCGGGCGGCGACTTTGAAGAGGCTGCGCGCCGGAGCAGACGTCGCAACCACCACATACATTCAGAGCCGGCGCCAGCTCGACCATGTTCGCTGCTCCACGGGACGAGTCTTTAATAGCGTGGATCTCCTGATCACTCCGACTGTGCGCGCGCCTCCATTCACCATTGCTGATCTGCAAGCCGACCCCGACACCGTCCGTGCCAAAGAACTCGCCATGTTGCACAACACGCGGCCATTGAACTTTCCCGGTCTGCCGACGGTCTCCGTTCCCTGTGGTTTCACCCGGGCTGGCTTACCAATTGGTATGCAGATTAGCGGGCCACCTGGCGGTGAAGCGACGGTTCTCCGTCTTGCCTACGCTTATGAGCAAGTCACCGAGTGGCATAAACGTGGACCGAATTTGGGCTGACTTTGTCAACGTTGTTATCCAGTTCATCGTAATCACTTCAATCAAGGCGCCTGCGGCAGTTATCGCTTAAACAATCACATGCTTTCAACGTGCGAATCAGTCGTGCCGGATTCCAGATCAAGCGGCTCGGCTGCACGTCTGCGCCAGTAGTAGAAGAACGGTATCCCAAGCAGGATTACCGCCAGCCCGATGGACGATCGAACTGGCCGTACCAGCCACAGATGTATAGCGATAACGCACGCCGCAATACCGAAGAGCACGGGTGTCCATGGGTATCCCCAAACTCGGAATGGGCGATGCAAGTCTGATTCCTTCCTGCGTAGTCGAATGAGCGCGATGACGAGCAACGCAAAAAAGAGCCAAATTGCGAATAGCTCGAATGAGTACAATTCTTGGTATGTGCCCGTCAGCACCAGCAGGATCGCGACACAGCCCTGAAAGATCACAGCACCAGTCGGAGTGTGGAACACCGAATGGATTCGCTTCGCAAAGGCAAAGAATTGGCCATCGCGAGCCATTGCAAATGGAACCCTGGGGCCCGTCAAGAAATTAGCGTGGAGCGTTCCGAACGCAGAAACAATCATAGCCACTGTGATCCACTTGGCACCACTGTTGCCGATGAGTAGAGCCATTGCATCGGAAGCGACGTACTGAGACTGTGCTACTCGGGAGAACCCTAGTGTGTGAAAGTATGTCCAGTTGATGAGCACGTAAAGGCTGATCACTGACAGGCATCCGAGTATCGCTGCCCGTGGAATGTTCCTTTGTGGGTTAGCCACCTCCCCGCCGACTGGCCCCAACATTTGAAATCCATTGTAAGCCAGCATGGCTGGTACAAGGGCCATCAGAATTGCGCCGATGCTACCTTGAGCAGGTAACGTGATGAGTGCGGGATGAATTACGCTAAGCCTGCCCAGCGTTAGCCCAAGGATTACGATTGCAACTACGGCTGCAACTTTCAGTGATGTTAGAAATACCTGGAAATGACCCGCTGTGCGGACTCCGAGATAGTTGATAGCTGTGACCAGCACAATGACTCCCGCTGCGATGGGCTGCGCGGCGGTAAGCGTGAATTGGTACGGCTGCGATATAAACGGAAGAGTGAGATGCCATGTGAATATCGGATTGGCGACGGACGGCAAAAGAAATCCAGTAAAGCGCAAAAGCCCGGCGGCGACCCCAGCGGTCATGGCCGGTTTCATAATCATTGAACTCGTCCAGCCATACAAAAACCCCCACACAGGGCTGAGCCCCGGCTGAGGTAAACATAGTCGCCGCCTGCTTCCGGCATGGCTGCGCCAAGCTCTGCGTAACAGAAAGCTCCAAACAGCACCACTATTCCGCCGATCATCCAGACTGCGAGAACCCTTGCTGGCGAGCCCAATTCACGGGCCATATCGCTGGCTACCAAAAAGACCGCTTGTCCAATCATTGATCCGACGATCACCGCAATAGCCGACCACAGACCAAGACCGCGTATAAGGCCCGGTGCTCCTCTTTTGCCTGTGGGCATATCCATCCTGTTGTTGGCTTACACCAGCGTCTTCCCTTTTGTCCGCCATGCAACCTTGCAACCCGCTTCCCTGTAGCTCTGCGGTCGGTGATTCAGTGCATTTGGATGCGAGGCGAGGATGCTCCCTGCTAGCCTTCAACACAATTCCAACGGTCTCGGGCAATCGGGCTTCGTGGCTTTAGGGTGACAATTGCTCGGCTTGCTTGCCCTGAGCCAGCAGAACTAGTCGAACGGATCGCGTCAGGCCAGCTTACGTAGGAGAAGCTTCAGTCCGAACATAGCCGTCACGCCGAGCAGCAGTAGCGTCGCGGGGGAGGACGTTTCGGGAACCGATGCGGTGACAACCGCGATGCCGCGCGGGCCATTCAGCCCCGAGACCAGTGCGGCGTTCACTGTCGCCCCCGAAGTCGTGTATTCGCCAATCGTGCCGTTATCAACGTTTGCGACAAACAAATTCTCTCCGGACACCGCGATGCCGAACGGGCCATCCAGCCCCGAGACCTGTGCGGCGTTCACCGTCGCCCCCGAAGTCGTGTATTCGCCAATCGTGCCGGTGAATAAGCTGGCGAAGCTCGCGACGAAGATATTTCCTCCGGACACCGCGACGCCTGCCGGGAAACTCAGCCCCGAGACCAGCGAAGCGTTGATCGTCGCCCCAGTGGTAGCGTTGTATTCGCCAATCGTGCCGGTCGAAAAGTTCGTCACAAACAGATTCCCTCCGGACACTGCGATGCCTACCGGGAAACTCAGCCCCGAAATCAGCGCGGCATTCACCGTCGCCCCCGAAGTCGTGTATTCGCCAATCGTGCCGGTGGACAAGTTCGTGACAAACAGATTCCCTCCGGACACTGCGATGCCACTCGGGCCATTCAGCCCCGAGACCAGCGAAGCGTTGATCGTCGCCCCAGTGGTAGCGTTGTATTCGCCAATCGTGCTGATCAAGCCGCCATTAGTGTTGGCGACAAAGAGATTTCCTCCGGACACCACGATGCCACCCGGGCCATTCAGCCCCGAGACCAGCGCGGCGTTCACCGTCGCCCCCGAAGTCGTGTATTCGCCAATCGTGCCGCCGCCAAATGTGTTGTCGCCAACACTCGCGACAAAGATTTGCGCGCGGGTCGTTTCGGGAAGAGTGCAGAGCACCGCAGACGCAGCCAAGCCAGTAAGAATCAATCGTATATTCATAGGGTTCCTTTCGAAACCGAAGGGAAGTCATTTCAGCGAATGACCCGCTGCAGTGTCTTACGCCGGAACGGTTTGGCTCTTTCGGATCGGCTGCCATCTTTACGAAATCGGCTTACGAATGTCAATAATTTTCACCCTTTCAATAACCTAGTGCGAACGCTTCTTCCCTAGTGCCCTTCGACGATGCCCTGCACCTGGGGATTCGTTAGGCAGGGCTGCGTCGTCTCGCAGCGATTGAGACAAAATTGCTTTCCACATGATTTACTAATTCATCTGCAAATGCACCGGAGGCTCCCGGCGGGATTGGAATTGTAAATTTCGCCCCGAGCGTCGTGATTACGGTAATTTCGTCCTCATTCACGAGCGCAGCGACAATGTGATCACGATTTAAGAAAGAAATTGTGTCTGGATCGCTGAGTTGGATTTCGGGAATCATAAGATCGCGATTTCGCGTTCAAGGCTGCGACCGATTCTCAATTCTGGTGAGAAAAACCGGTCAAAATGCATGTTTTTCTGGGTCATGCCCGTTGGATAGCACATTTTATTCCGGTGAATTGCACGGGATCGGCATGAGCGAACTCGCGATTCGTTAGGCGATGCCGCGGTGGTGTCGTGTTCCCGTGCTTCTATGCATCCCGGCTTTCTCGTGACCGGGCGAAGGGTAGAACAGGGAAGCCGGGCTGCAAGCGCCACCGACTCGCTCGAACCTGATCGAGCAGTTTCGGGTTGTTCCGTCTCTCGGCACCGGGCAAAATCTCGGACATGACCCCCGATCTTGACCGTGCCAGAATTAAACTCAAGCGGATTACGGAGCATTGGTAGCCGAAATACTCTAACCGAAGAAAGGAAATACACATGTCAAACCAGCAACAACCTCAACCTACTCTCTACGAGCGCCTGGGCGGCTCTTTCAGCATCGCCACGGTCGTCGATGACCTCATCGACCGCGTCATGACCGACGCCCGTCTCAATGCGAATCCCGCCGTGGACGAAGCCCACCACAAAGTGTCGCCAGCCGGCTTCAAGTATCACGTCACCGAAATGGTTTGCTGGGCGGCCGGTGGCCCGCAGAAATACACGGGGCGCTCCATGCGTGACTCTCATCAGCACCTGAACATCACGCCCAAAGAGTGGGATGCTTTCATGGATGACTTACAGCAGACGCTCGACACCTTCAAGGTTCCTGCCGCCGAGCAGGCAGAGTTGAAGGCGATTGTTCAGAGCACCTATGCTGATATCGTTGTTGGCAAGGATGAAGCCACCTAATTCGTTTTGTCTCCCGTATGCCCCGATAGGACACCACCTCCCGGTCTTGATTCTCTGCTGCTGTGAAACTCTGACGCTTGGCAATACGGTTTCCTTGTTCCAGTGTTGCACTGCACCCGAATATGCTGTAGCTCGCAATCGAACATACTTGTTAGGCCCTGCGCGCGAATCGCCGAAAATCAGTAGGCCATCGCGGTTCCGCTGGCGATACCCAGCGACCCGGCGACCCTGCGACCCGGAAACAGGACGTCAGGGCAAGTGGGGGACAGGGCTGGAAATGGCGTTACAATAATAAAAATTATCCCACGACTATCGCCAGTGCCGCAACGATAAGTATGGGCAGCTCCGACGGTCCGCAAAAGTAACACTGGGGTTACTTTTCCGGTGTTGCGGACGGCGCGGATCGCTGTGATTCCACGGGTTTCCCGTCGCATAGAACCCACTAAACAGCATGAACGAGGTTTACGTCCACGGCTACACTCCGCACGAAAGCAGGCGTCTGCAGGATCAGGCTGCAACATTGATCGACCTGCTACACGGGGACACCTTTTATCCCCTCGGCAGTCGAGTTCTCGAAGCAGGGTGTGGAGTTGGCGCACAAACACTGACCCTAGCCCACAACAGTCCGGACGCACAGATCACCTCGATCGATGTCTCGGCTGGCTCACTGGTGGAGGCGAGGAGGAGAGCGGAGACAGCGAGCGTCACCAACGTGCAGTTCCGGCAAGCCGACATCTTCGCTCTGCCATTCGCCAGAGAATCCTTTGACCACGTTTTTGTATGTTTTGTCCTAGAGCACCTCTCGCAACCAGTGCCGGCCTTGGCTGCATTGCGAGTGGTGTTAAAACCAGGCGGCACCATTACTGTCATCGAAGGTGACCACGGATCAGCCTATTTCCATCCCGACAGTGAAGCAGCGCACAAGGCGATCCAATGCCAGGTCCAATTGCAGAGGGAAGCGGGGGGCAACGCCCTAGTCGGGCGACAGCTTTATCCACTGCTGGTCCAGGCCGGTTTCAAGGCGGCCAGGGTTTCACCGCGGATGGTGTATGTGGATTCGACAAGGCCGGACCTGGCGGATGGCGTCATCAGGAAAACATTCACGGCGATGATTGAGGGCGTTCGCGAAACCGCGATTGAGGCTGGGATGGTAACGTCCGAGGTTTTCGACGCCGGTATCCGGGCACTCTATCGAACGGCTGAGCTGGGCGGGGTGTTTTGCTATACGTTCTTCAAAGCTGTAGCCAAGAAGGAGACATGTGCCGAGCTAAGCGGTGCAGCGAACGGGAGCCAGCCGATTCGCTGAAAGACAAATCAAACGTCATTGGCGCGACCCGAAAACAGAGCGTCAGGGCAACCGGGAAATAGGGCGGACCAGCTTCACGCTTCCCCTGCAAAATGATTCCTTGGGGCCGGGCATGAGGGCGACAGGGGTGGCAAGCTGCCGGGCGCCATCATCAAGTGTGCGTATACATGTTTAGTTGCGTCGCCGCCAAATCCTCGGTATTCCTCGGTTGCAGTTCATGCGTCGTATGCGACTTACCATGAGATGTTGAGAGTGCGTCAGCGACCGACACAAAAAAGATTTGTGATCAAAGTCGGCTTTGACGGAGACATTCGTGTTACTGGCTCAGCATTGATTCTAACGCAGCGGCGAGATCGCGGATGCCGCGTCGGATTTCGGTCGTATCAACTGCTGCAAATCCCAACTGAAGTCCCTCCCGCGCCAGGTGTCCTCGACTGTAGCGATTCAACGGAGTCACTTCCACGTTCTGCGCTGCGGCAGCCCTTGCAGCCGACTTCTCACCGATCCCGGCGCGCAGCCATCCGACAGTCTGGAGCCCGGCTTCCACATTTGAGATTTCCAGCAATCCTGCCAGTCGTTGCCGACCGCTCTCCAATAGAACCGACAATCGTTTCGCATACACTTCCCGCATGCGCCGGATATGGCGACCAAAGTGTCCTTCAACGATGAAATCGCAGAGCACCGCCTGCTCCAGAAGCGGCACATGCCGGCTGGTGACTGATTTCGCGGCCGTGAAGTAATCCACAAGGTCGGTCGGAATGACCAAGTAACCTAGGCGAAGCGAGGGAAACATCACTTTGCTGAAACTCCCAGCAAAAAGCACGAGGCCGCTGCGGTCGAGTCCTTGCAAAGCAGGAATCGGGCGACCTGAGTAGCGAAACTCGCTGTCATAATCATCTTCAAAAATCAGCGCACCGGACGTGCGAGCCCACTCCAACAGCCTGAGACGCCGGGCCAGGCTCATCGTAGTTCCTAACGGAAACTGATGTGCCGGGGTCACATAGACGAGGCGGGAACCTCGCAACTTCGAATCCGTTACTAGCATGCCTTCGTTATCTATACTTACCGCGGTGATCTTGGCCCCGATTGCTTCGAACACGATGGCAGCGCCTATGTATCCCGGATTTTCCATGCAGACCCGATCTGCTCGGTTCAGGAAAAGCCGCGCCACCAGGTCCAGCGCTTCCTGTACTCCGGAAACAATTGCTACTTGCTCTGGGACACACTTCACCCCGCGTGAAGTGTTCAGATAATCGGATACTGCTTCCTGCAACGGCCGGTATCCCATCGGCCCGCAGCCCAGCAGAAGATTCATGGAGGCTCGTCGGAACCGGCGAGCGGCGATCTGCGCCCACAACGTAGTGGGGAAGAGCTCCAACGCCGGCACGTGAGCACGGAAGGCTCGCGTCGGGCCGATTCCAAAAATTGGAAAAGGATTCACGCGTCTCGCGTAGTCGGAGACACTCCGCCGCTGTTTTCGCAGCTCAGGTGTTTGCGCATAACCTTTGCGCCTGACCTGCAACAACTCATCCGGTAAAACTTTGCTTACATACGTGCCCGATCCAACGCTCCCGTCCACATAGCCCTCCGACTTGAGCTGTTCAAACGCGTAAACAACTGTTCCTCGGGACAGCCTATATTGACTGGCAAGATCACGCGTTCCTGGAAGCCGCGCTCCGGGACGCAAACGTCCTTCCAGAATCTTGGAGCGCAAGGACGTATACAGCCAGCGGTATGCAGGCGTTACCTGGTCGCGCACGGGGAGCATTAGTTCGAAGGGCGTTGTTCGTCGCGCCATACAAAGTGGTACAGTTGAAAAATCGTAAATGGACCTTCCTGACAGGTCATCTTTCCTTAATCCTATTGAATAAAGGAGATAATATTATGAGTAAAACACTATTCGCACTCACCCGAATGATCTTACTTTTCACATTTGGCACCTCCGCCAGCGCGGCAACATCAAGCATTGGAGTTCTCGTGTTTGACGGTTTCCTGACTAGCGATGTAACAGCCCCTATCGAAGTGCTTGGAGCAGCAAGCAAGAAACCATGGTTTTCATCGTATGATGTTGTGGTTGTTTCGGCCACTAGGGAAAAGACCGTGGTCTCCGAAGAGGGACTCAAAATCGTCGCAGACAAAACCATCTACGATGATCCGAAGCTTGCTGTGTTAATTGTTCCCAGTTCCTACAACATGGACGGCGTGCTGAAAGACAAGGATGTCGTCGATTTCATCAAGAAAACGAGTCAGTCGGCATCATGGATGGCAAGCAACTGCTCGGGCGCTGCGTTATTGGCGCAAGCTGGCGTTCTCGATGGAAAACGCGCCACAACGTGGCGCGGCGGGGAAAAGCAGCTCGCGGCTTCTTATCCGAAAATGAAAGTTCAGTTCGATAAAAACGTCGTGGTTGACGACAAAGTAATTACTTCAAACGGAGGCCCCGTCAGCTACCAGGCCGCACTAGAATTACTGGCAAAGTTGAGCTCCGAAAAACATGCGGATGAAATATCGACACAGATCCAGTTCGCCAGGTTGAAGAATGCGTTCAAGTGAAGACTCGTCATTTTTCGCGAGGAGGTAATGGCCTCGTGGCTCAAGTGGCATGTTAGTGGGGTCTCGAAAGAAGCCGGATAATAACCGCGTGTGATATTTCTCAAAATTGGCACGGCCATGGACCCAACCCCCACCGACTGGGACGAAATCAACGCCCTCAGCCATGATGGCTGCCAGGTGGTGGCCGTGGTGCTTTGCCCAAGCATCCGCAAGCAGATATCCTAGTGGAAACAACGTGAGCCCAAGAACAGCACTCCAGAAATCGAGGTAATGACCAACGCTATTCTCACGCCCCAAATGCAGTCGAGGAAACAAGTTAGGTGCTTCGGAGATATGGATAAGAACAACTATGACTAAGCATCCTGCGCCGACTAGCTGTAAAAAAGAAAACCGCGTCCCGCGAGCGCGGGAGTAATCCAAGATAGGGGTGGCCCTCGAAGCATGGTTGTCGCTTTGCGCGCAATTTGAGCGAGCGTGTTAGGCTGTCGATGTCTGTTGTTGATGCCCTGCGCCAGTGCAACCCGGAAACAGAGCGTTCAGTGCGACCAATGAATCCCCCTTCACTCCTGCTTGCCTTTATCGCTGCGGCAGTGATTCACTGCGTTTGGATGCGAGACGAGGATGCAGCCCTGCTAGCCTTCAACTCGGCGAAGAATTTCTTTGGGTTCACGGCGATGGCGTGCTCGATTTCTGTGTCGCGAAAACTTTTGCCACGAGCGCTTGGAATCGCGGCTCGTTGCGTAACGGATCGAGGTAGGGATCGACTTTGATCCAAGAAATCGAGGATTCTTTCGCTTCGTAGCTTCGCTCGAGCCAATCGATTGCTTGTTCTTTATCAGTAAGACCGATTTGGATCAAAGCGATGCCATACGCCCAAACTCCAACGCGGTCTTCCAACTGTTTTGCTTCTTCGATGAATTTGAGTGCCTGTTCGCGGTTTCCACTTACTCCATATAAGTGGGCGAGAAACACGACGGCGTAGTACTCGCGTCCTTGACCCTGTTTTTGCGCCGATTCCCTTGCCTTTTCATATTCAGCTACAGCACCTGGCACATCCCCACTAAGCAAGAGCGCAGTTCCCAGACGGTCCTGAACCTGGCGAGAGTTGGGATCCAGCTCTTCCGTCTTGCGAAGCTGAGTGATGGCTTCGGGATACCTTCGCGCCATAATATAGGTGAGCCCGAGATTCGCATTTATGATCACTGAGAAGGGATCGAGCGCGATCGCATGCTTTATCTCCGCAATTGCCTGGTCAAATTGACCAAGGGGAAGAAGGACCGAAATGCCGAAAAAATAATGCGCGTCCGGGTAATTGGGATTGAGTTCGATTGCACGCTCAAACTCCCGCTTTGCCTCCTTGAAGTTGAAGTCAGCGTCCGCCAGCACAAAGGCAAGTGCCGCGTGCGCTTCACCCAAATTATCGTCGATCGCGAGCGCTCTTGCCGCAGCGGCCTGTGCTTTGGGAAACGCTTCGGTTGCAGTTAGATTCGAGTATTCCTGCAAGAACACGTAGCTATTGGCAAGCCCGGCGTAAGCCAGCGCATAGTTAGGATCTTTAGCTAACGCTTGATTGTAGTAATCGATCGCCCGGTGGAGATCATCAGCCGTGCGCTTGCCAGCGAAATATCGACCTCTCAAATAAAGCTCATGTGCCTCCATATTCTCGGTTGGCCGCGCCGCGATTGCCCGATGTTCGGAGCCACTGAACTTTGCTTGAAGTGTATCGGCGATTTTCGTAGCGATCTTGGTTTCGACGGTAAAGACATCAGTCAGTCTTCGATCGTATGTTTCCGCCCAGAGATGGGCATCGGTCGCAGCCCTAATTAGCTGAACGTTTACTCGAACCTGGTCGGACAAGCGTTGCGCGCTTCCTTCCAGAATATTTGCGACGCCGAGTTGCTTCGCGATTTCGGGTAGGTTACCGGGTTTACTCTTAAACTGCTGAGTTGAAGTGCGGGAGATAACTCTAAGGTCCGCTACTTTAGCTAATCTGGTGAGAATCTCATCCTGGATCCCATCAACCAAGTACGCGTTGTCCGGTTCGCGACTTAAATTTTCAAAAGGCATCACCGCGATGCTCTTTTCGGGAATAAAAGTTTTCGGTTTTTGTCCTTGCCAGAAAAGGAAGCTGCTGATCACTAACGCCGCGACCGCTATACATGCCGTAATCATCAGTCCGCGCTTACCCAATCGAGGGCGCGCGGTCGAAACCGGCGGGACCGTGGTTTTTTCCGCCGGCGTCGTAAGGCGTTTCGGTCTCTCGGAGTTACCAAGCTCAGCAGTGAACAAGTTTACAACCTCGATCTTCTCGCCGTGTTTCACTTCGCATTCGCCGAGGTGGTAAAGATGAGGGCGCCAATGTTTAAATTGTTCCAGGTCTTCCGCGACCCGCTTTGATAAGAGAATGTGACCGGAATCGCCGCAATCCATCACTCGTTGTGCAATGTTGATTCCAGCGCCAGCGACATTGGCACGCCCGTTCACATCAACAACACCGCTGACCGGCCCGCTGTGCACGCCCATGCGTAACCGCAATTCCGGGTGCTCCTTTAACGCGCGACTGATCTCCAACGCACATTCTACCGGGTCCTCCGGGCTGTCGTAAAAAATCAGCGCCATCCCATCGCCAGTTGCGATCTTGAGCAGACGGTTTTCACTTTCTGCTTTGCGGAATTCGTCTGTGGATTGAACGATCTGGTTGAGTTTCTCAACAGCCGCGCGCTGATCGTCTGTCGCCATCTTGGAATAGGCGACAATGTCGATAAAGAGCACGTGCGCGATTTTGAGCGCGATTTCCTGTTTTATCTCGGCGGCCATTTCGGAACCGATCCTAGATTACGCGAATTTCATAATTTGCTCTTGCCAAAAGTGTCGAGAGCAAAGGGCGAATCAAAATCACGCATCCTGCCGTCGGAGCCCTGCACAATTGTGCACGGGCTTTCGCTCGTAAACCGTGCACGAATTCCTGTCCACTTCGGGCGCTATTTGTGCAGGTAATTTTGCGCACTTAGGCGCACGAGTTCGTCACGGCAAATTGGGTCAGTTTGGATCGGTAAATTAAGGCATGTGTGCCCGGCTCCCTTGCTGCTCTGAATCCTTGCCGACCGTTTCGCGATACTCGGGCGTTAATGCCAGTTGTGCTTCGACGGGATTGGTGAGAAAACCGCATTCAACCAGCGCCTCCAGGGCCGGTTACTGGACCATCACCAGCGTCCCAATCGGGATCTCGCCGAAGAGTTTTCTAGCGGCGTCACCGGGCAGCCGGATACAGCCGTGCGACGCCGGGTAATTCGGGACCACGCCTCCGTGCATGCCGAAATCGAGGCAGCTCAGTCGCATAAAATACGGCATGTCCACTTTGTAAATGGTGGAACGATGATTCCGCTCCTTATCGGTGATAACGTACTCGCCCCGGCGCGTGGAATAGCCTTCACGTCCAGTCGAGCACATGGTGTTGAATACGGGCACGCCGTCTTTGACGAGCGAAACGTGTTGCGAGGCGAGAGAGATTTCAATGTGCAATCTCTCGGGCGCCGGGCCGCTGCCAAGGAGAATCTGAGTGCATCGCCACTGCCCTGTTTGGGCGGCAAGATAGAGCGCGAGCATTTTGTAACGGTCGGTCGCCCGGTTGCGATCGGCGCCAGCATCGAGCAGCGCTTGCACGAATTCGGCCTGGCCGAGTCCCGCTGCCAGCATTAACACCGTCACGCCTCTGTCATCTTCGATGTAATTGCGCAGCCCTCTCGCCGGCAGAATCCCAAGGAAATCCTTATCGTAATGCGGCGGGAGCGTCGTGTTCGGATCGACGCCGTATTCGAGCAGCGTCTTGAACGCCTGAGCATCGTGCGACGCGATCGCGTAGGCAAGCAACGGCACATTTTTACCTTCAGGGGTCGGCGGCGCAGAGTGCTTTCTTAACAACAACCGCACCAAATCTCTGTCGCCGTTGGCGAGTGCGATGTTAAGCGCGCGCCGCGTCGCGCTTGTCCAGTCCGGCATCGTGGGGAGCCGCTCCGCGACCGCCCCGATGATTTTTTCATCGCCGGCATCGAGCGCCGCATCGAGCGGGCCGCCGCTGCCCGGATCCAGCACCGGCATGACTGAGAGGAGAAGATTGACCATCTCTATTCTCCTCGAGGCGATGGCGTAGTGCAAAGCGGACCGTCCCAGTCGATCGGTCGCTTCAAGGTTCATCGCTCGACCAACGAACTCGCGCACCATGTCGATTCTGCCCTGCATCGCCGCGACCATCAGCGGCGTGAGTTTGTTTTCGTCAGCCAAATCAACGCTCGCACCGGCATCGAGCAACCGGCGCGCGGTCGCCCAATCCTGTTCCAGTGCAGCTGCAAGAAGCAACGAGCGATCCTGTGCAACCTGTGTGTTCGGATCGAAATGCTCGCTGAGATAAAAATCGACTAACGACGCGCGACGCTCAGCGACGGCGCGAACAAACTCGCTTCCGGAAACGGCGCTGCGCACCAACGGCTCCGGCCCGAGGGAACCGACGCCAATCAGTAACAAGATTGCCCCTGTTCCTAATACGCGACTACCGCCTATCCGCACAGGGGGGTGCACTGGCGAGGGGTGGCGTCGAAGCATGCTTGTTAGGCTTCGCGCAATTGGTCGACCGCGACTCTCTTTACGCGCGCGCCGGGAATGGTCGCGCAAGGGTAAACAAGCCGTTCCGAATCGACAACCTTTCGGTGTTTCTTAATTTTGTGCACCAGGCGGCCCTGATGATTTGGAGCAAGCGGAGGAAACGAGAATTGCCGCTGCTCGATGATTCCGCCAGCAATCTGTTCCGCGACCGTTTCGCGATACTCGGGCGTTAATCCCAGTTGTGCTTCGACGGGATTGGTGAGAAAACCGCATTCAACCAGAACGGCCGGTAACCGGCAATTGCGAAGCACGTAATATTCGGCCGACCGGATTCCGCGGTTCTCAGTGCTAACGCGCGTGACGATCTGCCGCTGAATCCGCGCGGCGAGAACCGCGCCGCGATTGTTTTCGGAATAGGTTTCGATGCCGTGGGCACCACTTCGTCGCGCGGCATTATAATGAATACTAACAAAAATTGCGTCGGGCTCCGCGTTGGCGATCGCGCTTCGCACCGATAGTGGAATATAAACATCCGTCGTTCGCGTCATGACGGTGCGAAATCCAGCTCGTTGCAAAAGCCTTTGCAAGCGCAACGCCGTGTCGAGCGCAACCGTTTTCTCCGGCACGATCTGGCCGGGAATTCCTCCGCGATCCCAACCACCGTGCCCCGGATCGATCACAACCGTCGAGAACGAAACGTCGGCTCGCACGTCGGCAATCACTATGAATGGGATGACTATCGCAGCAAAAAAAGTTTGTCGGACGAAAAGAGTTTCTCCGTTGCCGGGCCAGCGTGGGAATCCGCGGAAAAAACTGCCGAGCCTAAACACGAACATGAGGAATTTTAAGCACAACCTAATCCCTCGGATATATTAGACCTTAGTCGTACAGACTCTGTCTTTTGGGGCTTGGCCGTTGTTTATTGATCGGCCGCATACACGATTTTATCGCAAAAATATTTTTGGAGCAGAGAGGTCAAGCGTTCTCTGCCACCACTCCGCCGTACTCGAAAGGGTTAATCGGATTACGCATCATGCATTACGCAGTATGCATAAAGGGACCACAAACCACAATTTACAAATTGATTGCCAGCCTGGCGAGCACAGGGTCTTTTCAGGGGCTGCGACCGCGACCTTGGAGGCATTCCGCCGCTTCAGCTCAGTGAAGAGAAGGCTTCTCGCTCATCATGGACCCACGTGCTCCTTCATTGTAAGCAGTTGTTGGAAGCCGGGGTCATTGCGGATCGGGTCCCAGACCGGATCGATTTTTAGCCGCGCGATGGAAACCGTCTCGCCGGCTGGCATCGAGAGAAGTTTTCTCAGATTCTGCACTGCTTCCGTGGCAGCGCCGGTCTGCGCCTGGATTTCGGCCAGACTAGCCAGGTTACCGGAACCCAGGAAGGCATCTCGTTCCGGCGGCATTAGCTCGAGTGTTTGCCGTGCGATGTTGATCGCATCCCCCTTACGGTTAAGCGCGAGGTAAACCCAACCCAATGCTCTCAGTGAACGAATGTCCTGCGGATGCTCGCGCAGTCTTGCGTCCAATAGCTCGCGCGCTTTCGCGGCTTCCGTTTGTGCGCTGGTAAGGTCGCCGGCCAGGACATGAATCGCAGCTTTGGCCGGGGACCTCTGCCTTTCACTGATAGTCGCAGCCACACCGGTGTCCCATGCCGCCAGTGCTGCTTTGAAATCCCGACCCAGCACCAAGATTTCCGCGCGAGTCCCAATCACCATGTCATAAGTGCCAGTGTTAGTCATCAGAAGATCATTCGGCGGGAATGAAGCGAGTAAGCGCAAAGGTTCTTCCGCGTTGCCGGTCCGGTTCAGAGAACTTAGCAGCAACACACGCATGCTGAGGGCCTCGTGGGGATCGATCGTCAGGGAATGCCCCGCCATCTCTTCGGCGTCCTTCCAGTTGCGGAGCAAGGCATTCGTCTCGGCGACTGAGCTCGCGATCGTCGCGTCGCGCGGATCTTGATCGAGCGATCTTTTCAGCTCGTCCAAAGCGCGATCCCATTTGCCCTGCCGGCGGTGCACGGCGGCGATAAACTGGAGAGCCAGCGAGTTGTTTGGCTGAAGCTCAATCGCACGTTGAAATTCACTGAGCGCCGCCTCGTATTCGCGAGAGCCATAGTAATGAAACACCCCCATGGCGACATGTGCTTCGGCGAGATCGGATGCGAGTGTCAGAGCCTGCTTTGCCATACTGCCTGCCTCCTTCAACTCCGCTTCGCTTAACGGATCAGTCAGCCAATGACGCAACATGCGGCAGATAACGAGCTGCGCCATGGCGAGAGCGAAATTCGGGTCACGGGCGATCGCTTCCCTATACCAGACTGCCGCCTGGTCGAGTGACTCCGGCCGCAAATTACTGATGGCGACACGCTGCTCGAACTCGCCTTTTAAAAAGAGGTCGTAGGCAACTGTGTCCTTTGTTGGCGCAGTCGCGAGCTTGTTGGATTCGGCCGGCGAAAGTTTTGCCTGAAGCGAATCGGCGATTTCCTGCGCCACTTCGCTCTCAACGGCAAAGACATCTTTGATGTCGCGATCGTATGTCTTCGCCCAAAGATGGGAGTCAGCCCGGGCGTCGATTAGCTGCACGTTCACCCGCACGGAATCGCCACTCTTTTGCACGCTTCCTTCCAGGATGTGGGCAACACCAAGTTGCCTGCCGATCTCAGACAGGTTTTCCGGTGCGCTCTTGTAATGCTGCGTGGATGTGCGGGAGATCACCTTCAGATCGGCAATCTTGGATAAGCGAGTCAGAATTTCATCCTGGATACCGTCGGCAAAGTAGGCGTTGGCTTTGTCTTCGCTCCGGTTTTCGAACGGAAGCACGGCTATGCTTTTTTCGGACACCAAAGTCGCCGGACTGGTGGTTTGGATTACGGCTCCTCGGCGAGAAAGGATGGAAAAACTGATTGGCAGGGCG
>Ga0207684_10000411_pt1 | contig 57343 bp, 62 predicted proteins | sample KBSK5501metaG_FD_184342 | JGI IMG/M metagenome (GOLD analysis project Ga0207684, IMG submission 184342) | Corn, switchgrass and miscanthus rhizosphere microbial communities from Kellogg Biological Station, Michigan, USA - KBS K5-50-1 metaG... | ecosystem: Host-associated > Plants > Roots >... | reverse complement strand
TCGTCGTCGATGATGGCTCAACGGACGGAACGACCGCTGTGTTAAAGGAAAATGTTTCCTCAGTCGCAGATCGAATCATTTATCAGCCTCGTAATCGGGGGAAGGGCGCAGCGCTTCGCGCCGGTTTCGCGGCCGCAACTGGCGACATTATCCTCGTGCAGGATGCCGATCTTGAATACAATCCGGTGGATTACCCGGTCCTGCTCGAGCCAATTTTATCGGGAAAGGCTGATGCGGTTTTGGGTTCGCGTTTTATGGGAGGCCACCCGCATCGAGTGCTTTATTTTTGGCACATGGTCGGGAACAGATTTTTGACGCTCCTCTCGAACATGTTTACGAATCTGAACCTGACCGATCTTGAGACCTGCTACAAGACGTTCCGCGCGCCGCTGGTGAAGAGTCTCGATCTTCGGGAAAATCGCTTTGGATTTGAACCGGAGGTGATAGCGAAATTGGCGAAAGCAAAGGCCCGCATTTACGAAGTAGGCATTTCCTACAACGGTCGGACTTATAACGAAGGGAAAAAAGTCGGCTGGAAGGATTGTCGATCTTGCATGCGGCAAGGAGGAAATTTTGCACCGTCCAGGGATCGAACCTGCAACCCAGTGATTAGGAGTTTCTTCTCATGTCAGCTAGGCCGGAGTTACTGGCTATCGGTCAGCCGATACAGACCAGCCGGATAGTGGTAAACAAAGACCTTCCGTCCCGGAAATCGTTTCAGAAGCGCATCTCGCTCGGGCTGGTCGCACGAAATAAAGTACAAGGTGCTGGCCGACGACAGCACAGGCGGATTCCGAGTTAGATCGCCGGCGTTCCAGGCAGGGTAGGTCCCGGTTCTGAGCAAAACTATCTTCTTCCCATCTCCGGCTTGTCGCACTGCCCGCTCAAGGTCTCGCCCCCATTAGATGCTACAGGCCTCTTTCGTCGCGAAGGATACGCTGCCGACGATCTGGAGAACGATGGCAAACTTCCACAGGCGGCGGGGGCCAGGGGCACAATCGCGACAGATCGACGCGTAAATATCCACGACAGCGAGGACTAGGAATGGAAAGTAGGCCAGGAGGTAGCGCGGACCGGGACCACCCGCAGAGGCCGGATAGAAGAAGTATATCCCGATGTTCATCAAGAATAACGCGAGGTAGATCTTGACCTTGGGTGAAGCGTGGTAGCGCGTCCAGAGCACGACCGGCAGAATGGCAGGTGGAAAGACCCAAAGAAGATTTCCCAGCCGCACACCGGTCTTTGGGAGTCCAATCCATGAAACCATGAGACGATCGGCGATGCCGCCTGGTGAATTGTTCAGTGTTGTAGGGCTCTGGAGTGGATTGCCTAAGAGAAGGGCGTCGTACAGGAGGTTGCCACTGGCCAAAAGCCCAAACCCAACTCCGAAGAATGTCAGTTCGGCGAACATCTTGCGTCGCACCAGGCTGACTCCGATCCAAGCGGCCAGCGGAACCCAGTCGATGTAACGGATCATGGACGAATAACCAAGAAGGGCTCCGGCGCCGAAAAGTAGCAATCGCGAACATCCAGGGCGCCGCTGCGCAGCGTCGTAGGCGACGAAGGCGGCAAACACAAATAGCGCGGTGGCGATATGAGGTCGGAAAGAGGCCGCATAGTAACAGACAAAGAAACAGAGCATCAGCAAGAGACACGTGACCTTCACGAGCTCCTTGCCCATCCGGCGCTCCGTGTACTCTAGCATGAGAAACATCAGCAGAGCCCCAAGTATCGGGTCGACGAGCCAAGGGACTCGGAGCTTAACGCCTAGCGCCAGAAGAGCTGGCCAGCCCGGCGGATACTTTGAGAACCGACGTCCGTGATTGTCGGTGATGCAACCCGTCTCGACGCAGTCGTGCAGCGGATTCGCCTCATCGTAGAGAGGATCTTCAGCATACAGCTTCCCGGACGTGAACAGCTTTGCTTGGTACAGATACGAGTAGTCGTCTCCAGAGATCGGGAACTGCTGGGTCAGAACGAAGTAAACAAGCAAGGCTGAGAGCAAGAAGGTCGCCGAAACCACCAATTTTTGCGTTATAGGTAAGAATTTCCTTTCACTCACGGCTCACAAAGACTATGCCCTTGCGATTAGTCCTTCCTTCCGGCGATGATTGCGCCCAGTGCGGACTATCTCCGCCTCTTCGTCCGCAACAGCTCACTCAAATCCGATCTGGTTTATGCTTGAACCCAGGACAATTACTAATCAACCGCTGGCTGTTTTGGAAAGCAGAAATGTGAAATTGAAAAGTAGGAAGCACAAGAGAAAACTCGCTCTGGCCGGCGGTAGCTAATCGTGTCTCATTAGGTGAGTATGCGCGGCCGGACGATTATCCAAATCACGACCGCATTCGTGATCATCGCTGGTTTAGTGGCGACTGAGGCGTTTTTAATTGGACATTATCGCATTCCGCACAACGGAATGTATCCGGGAGTGCCCGCGGGCAGCGGGTTTTGGGCTTACAAGCACGCATACTCGTCGCCGTCACAGGTGAAGCGTGGCGACGTCATCGTCTTCACTCGTGCGCAAAACGAGCGCCCTTACCTTTACATTTGGCGCGTCGTCGCGTTGCCGGGCGACACTGTTGTTGCCGCCGGTGAATCGCTCAGCGTGATCGCAGCTGAATAGGCGATGAACGTTCTCATCGCTCTCAGCCACGCCCTCTGGATGGCGTTTGCCATGTTCTGGGAAATTTTGTGGCCGTTGATTTTGGGTTTTGGCTTGTCGGGCGTGGTGCAGGCAATCGTCTCAAAAGGAGAGATGAGCAGGCTGCTGCCGGACGATTCGCCGAAAACACTGGCGATTGCGACCGGCCTTGGTGCAGCGTCATCGTCCTGCTCCTATGCGGCCGTCGCCCTGGCCCGGTCGATTTTCCGTAAGGGGGCCGATTTCACGGCCGCAATGGCGTTCGAGCTCGCGTCCACCAATTTGGTTGCCGAGCTGAGCATCATTTTGATCGTGCTGATGGGCTGGCAATTTGCGCTTGCTGAATTCGCGGGCGGATCCTTAATGGTTGCGATTATTGCGGTGCTTTTCAGAATTTTTCTTTCGCGCAAGCTCGTCCGAGACGCGAAAGAGCAAGCCGATAAGGGCATCAAAGGGATCATGGAAGGTCACGCTGAGATGGACATGAGCGTCGAGAACGACCGTTCGCTCTGGCAACGGCTCACTTCGCCCGAAGGAATCACCGCAACGAGTCATTACTTTGTGATGGATTGGGTCGCGGTCTGGAAAGACATCGCAGGCGGCCTTCTGCTCGCCGGAGCACTTGCGGCATGGGTGCCGCCAGATTTTTGGCAAAACTTCTTTTTAACTTCGCATCCAGTGGCAGCGACGATCTGGGGGCCGGTGGTTGGACCGCTTGTCGCGGTCCTGTCTTTTGTTTGCTCGGTCGGCAACATCCCGCTGGCCGCCGTGCTCTGGAACGGCGGCATCAGCTTCGGCGGCGTGATCGCGTTTGTTTATGCCGACCTCATCGTGCTGCCGATCATCGACATCTACCGAAAGTATTATGGCTGGAAGGTCGCTGCTTTGATTATCGCTGTCTTTTATGTCGCAATGGCACTCGCTGCGTTAATCATCGAGTTCCTTTTCAATGTCTTGGGATTGATTCCGCAGCATCGCAGGGCCCAGATCATCGAAACCTCCATCACCTTTAATTACACCACGGTGCTGAACATCGTCTTTCTGACGCTCGCCGCTTTTCTCCTCGTCCGATTCTTTCGAACGGGCGGGCCAAAGATGCTCGCGCACATGTCGTAACTAAACATGATGGCTCACGAGCACTCGCAATCTCGCGCTGGCCACTCTCACGCGCCTGCTGACTTCAATAAGGCGTTCGCTGCCGGCATCGCGTTGAATACCGCATATGTTTTGTTCGAAGCGATTTTCGGCATCCTCAGTCATTCACTCGCACTAGTTGCGGATGCTGGTCACAACCTCAATGACGTTCTCGGTCTGTTGCTCGCCTGGGGCGCGAGTATGATGGCGAAGAGCTTTCCAACGAAGCGCAAAACGTACGGACTGCGCGGAAGCTCCATACTCGCGGCGTTGTTTAACGCCATTTTCCTGCTGTCTCCGTCGGCGCAATTGCATGGGAAGCGGTGCGCCGCTTCAACAATCCCGCTGAGGTCGGCGCCCGCACCGTAATTTGGGTTTCGATTGTGGGTATTACTATCAACGCAGTGACAGCGTTGATGTTTGCCTCGGGTCGGAAAGGCGATCTCAATATTCGCGGCGGGTTCTTGCATATGGCGGCAGACGCGGCTGTCTCGGCCGGCGTTGTTGTGGCAGGATTTGCGATCTTGTCGACTGGTCTGCACTGGATCGATCCGGTCGTTAGTCTGTTGATCTGCGCCGTGATCGTTTGGGGTACGTGGGATTTATTACGCGAATCAGTCAACCTCGCGTTGCAAGGCGTTCCTAAAGATGTCGATCTCGACCAGGTCGAACGCTATTTGAGCGCGCTGCCAGGAGTTAGAAAGGTCCACGATCTGCACATCTGGGCGATGAGCACGACTGAAATAGCGCTCACTGCACATTTGGTGAAACCGGACGGCCAGCTCGACGACCCATTGCTCGATCGAATTCAACACGAGTTACATGATCGATTTGGTATCGAGCACATCACGGTTCAGCTTGAATGCGGCACATGCGCACGATCATGTCTCCAAGAATCAGAGAACGTCATTTAGAACAAGCCGAAGCGCCTCGGGTTCGCCAGCGTTCTGACGATGTGCGGCTCGCACTGGTACTTACCTACATCACGTTGGGCTGGATGACGGTCGAAGGAGCGGCATCGCTCCTTTTAGGTTGGGCATCGAAAAGTCTTCTTCTCGAAGCGTTCGGCATCGACAGTGTGATCGAGCTTTTCAGTGCCGCCGTTCTGTTGTGGCGCTTGCGCGTGGAAGCAAGCGCAACCACTGACGAGACGCGCGTCGAGGCGGTGGAGGGGCGCGCTTCCAAATTGGTTGGATATACTTTATATTTCCTAGTCTTTTACGTCCTTTTCAATTCGGCGTATGGACTTTTCATTGCGCATCGCGTTACAGACACGCACGAAAGCGTGTGGGGAATCTTAATCGGACTGATTGCGAAAATCGGGATGCCCATCTTAGCGGGATTTAAACTGAAAGTCGCAGCACGCCTAAACTCACGAGCATTACGAGCGGATGCGATTGAGTCGATTAGTTGCGGTTATCTTTCCATCGTTCTCATGGTGGGATTGGCCGCGACTTGGCTGCTGGGTTGGTGGTGGTTGGATAGCGTCGCAGCGCTGGCTTTATTCCCTTTTTTGATCAAGGAGGCTCGCGCGGCTGTGCAGCACGGCGACTGTTGCTAAAAATAATTCTCTGCCCCCTCCCGCGAAGGCCGAGGATCAGTACTGTCGATTTAAGAAACCAGTTGCCTTACTTCCCACAGTCGCAGCTTTTCCCGCAATTGCATTCCTTGTTGTCGTTCATCGGACAGTTTTTTCCGGTCTTTTTGCAGCTCGGCTTGTCAGCCGCAAATGCTGTCGTAAGAATCATTGCCGCCAGAATCGAAAACAGAATTTTGGAGTAAGTTCTCATACGCGCATTTTAGTCCTTGCGGTCGCTGGAGCCGGCAGAAAAGAAGGAGATCAAGCTGTTCGGCTCCGATCAAGATCAAGTTGAGTTTTGCAAATCAGATGGCAGTCGACATTGAGACTTCTGAAGGCACATAAGCGTTCGTGCTATGTGCCCGAGTTCGGGATTCGGCCAGCGAAGACAATTTTATCCTTTCAACCGTGCGAGCGGCAGAGCAAAATGCTGAGTGTCCTCCGATTAAGGGACAGAAACTAAACATCCCAAACTTATGATTGCACGACTCATCATCGCAGTAGCGGTTGTGTCATTCGCAACTCTGGCGATGGCACAACACCCACGTGGGGGAGGCGGACAAATCCCAGATCTTATACGAACCCAGCCGAATCAACCGCAAGCTCCTGCTGCCAAGGAAGTGAGCACGGCGGATATCTCTGCGGGAATCAAGAAACACATTGCGCGGGAGACCAAGAAGGCCAGCGACAAGGGATTTCACGTCAATTACCGGGGCAAAAATCTCGCACTCGATTTAATCAAAGTGCATGACGATCGGCTCTCGAATCTTGGCGGCGGAAAATATTTCGCCTGCGTTGACATGAAAGCGACGGACGGCAAGATCTATGACATCGATTTCTTCCTGTCGGGAAAAGCTGGCGACCTGAAGGTTGGGGAGACTTCAGTTCACAAAATCAACGGGAAGCCGCTTTACAATTGGAAGGAGGAGGGCGGCATTTGGAAGAAAGTGAAAGCGTAGCAGAATCCACTCCTCGCAACCATACGTCGTCTCGCTGTCTCAGGGCTCGTTCTTGTGGGAGCGTTGATAAGTCGGGCTGCCGACAAGCCGGGCATCGTCAAACGCTCCGGCGAATTCGCGCTCAGTCACTTAATGCTTGCGTAACTTTCTTTTTCCGGGCAAGAATAAAGTACGCGTCTTGATTCTCGAATATCGAGACCGTTTTTGTTAACCTGGGGAAGACATTTAATCCTATGATTACACGACTTATCATCGCAGTAGCTGTTGCGTTGTTCTTTACGCCGGCTATGCCCGGTTTTGCTCAAGAACATCCGGAGCATCCTAAGAAAACGGCGGAGCATCCGCAAAAGGGCGAAGACAAGGAGGTCACGACGGCAGAGATTTCTACGGGGATCAACAAGCACATCGCGACCGAGACCAAAAAATCCAACGACAAAAAGTTTCACGTCAATTACGAAGGCAAAGATCTCGCGCTCGATCTGGTCCGGGTCCATGACGACCGGCTCTCCAGCCTGGGCCGGCAGAAATATTTTGCGTGTGTCGATATGAAAGCCACTGACGGCAAAACCTATGACATAGATTTCTTTCTGACCGGAAAGCCAGGCAACATGACGGTTACCGAGACTGCCGTCCATAAGATCGACGGCAAACCACTTTACAATTGGAAAGAGGAAGGCGGTGTCTGGAAAAAAGTAAAGGCGTAGAGACCGGGAGCTTAGACCATTGTGCTGTTTGCTGGCCCTGGCGTTCGCTCTTGTCGGCGTATCGCCGATTTTCGAAGGCGATCAGGCTAATATCCCGGTCGGCAAGAGCGTTTCGATTCCTTGGCGTGCCAATACAAGGAAACGCCGCATTCCTGCAAACATTTCCACAAATTTATGCGCATTGCTGTTTTCCGAGCGGGACGGCGAGATCTCATGGCCATCATAGAAACAAACGACCTAACAGAACCAAAATTGTGTCAATCGTACTGAGGAGTGACCCCTTTGAAATTTAAGCTTGACGCTGGCTTCTCTGGCAGATAGACGTTTCCTTGTGAACTCCGAGAGCCGATTTCCCGTCCTTGGCGTAGCGTCACAAAAAACAAAAACAATTTCCTCCCTATTATCGCGCGACCGACACGCGCATCACCCGCTCGTCTCGCGGCGCCGGTTTATCGGCGGCACTGTGAGTGCCCTCGGTACGGTTCTGGGCGCCTCCGTACTGCGTCCCGGCGCGGCCCTGGCCAAGACCCAGAATGCCACGCCCAACCCAATCCCCGGTGGTACCACCGTCGGCGGTCAACTGTTTCACTTCTTTCCCTTCGGTCCCGGCCAGGAGCCCGCGAGCATCACAGATTTTAACGGTTTTGTCGGGGTTGCGGACGTGCAGGGCACAGGCACCGCGACGAATCCGGACGGCAGCACCGAGACCCTGCTCTACGACACTGACATCCGCTTCATGAAAGGGGTCTACATCGGCAAGGACGGTGCGGTTCACAAGGGAACGTTCGGGTTCATATGAATAGACCTCTATCGAGGTCAGTTTGACTTCGTTAACTTTAGCACGCAGGTCCACGATTTCGACCCAGGAATCGACCCATTTCCCGAGGGCCTGTTCTGGACAGTCCCGTTAGCAAGCAACGCTGTTACCGTCGAGAATGGCGCGGGCAAGGGGTCGATGACCGTCGCGAACTTGCAGCTCTTCGACTTCTTCAACATCCCCAACGCGCTCTTCCGATTCCTCAACCCCGTGTCGGTGGCGGCGACGATTTCCTTCGATATTCGCTGGAGCGGCCCGGTGACCGATCGCTCGCACGTGAGCGATCCCACCGTCGGGTTCGCAGGTGAGTTTGTCCTCAGTCAGGCGACTATGACGTGGTCTGCGGCGAACGCCAATGGTTTCAGATTCGTGTCCGACCCGTCCGGCACGACCAGCGCCTTCGCCCAGCTGGGGCACATGCGCAACGGCGTCTTCTTTGACGAGTAACGGTTCGCCCGGCGTTTTTATCGATCACATCGAAGTCCGACAGCGATCATTCGTCCACTCGAATCGCGGAACCGCTCGAAACGCGATGTTGCGTCGCCAGAGCTCGCAAAGGTCCCGGTGAAAATGAGCAGCGATTCGCCGCTCAGTTTCTCTTTTATGTTCCGCGGGTTTCTCTCTCACTGACTATTTTTTTTGTGAATGCTTGGCTGAGAAATAGTTGTAAGTGACTAGGAAGTTTGGTATGCGAGTTTCCATGATCAAACAATCCTTCTTGGCCATAGTAGAAAAAAGTGGCCAAGGTGTAACAGCCTCCTCCCCAGGCAGGCGTCGTACACTGGCTCTGGCGTTCATTTTTGTCGGAATGCTGCCGATTTTCGGAGGCGATCAGCCCGGTATCGTCAAAGGCTCCGACGAATTCGAGTTTGTTTACCGGGTAAAGTTACCCGAGATCAAAGGCGAAGCGCGGTTGTGGATTCCACTCGCAAAAACCGACGCGTTCCAAACGGTCACAGAGGAGAAGATCGACATCCCCATCCAGTGGGAGAAAGTCCAGGACCGCGACTATGGTAACGACATTTGTGTACTGCATCCGCAGCCTGCTGACGGCGGTAAAACAATTGAGCTGCGGTATCTTGTCATCCGCAAGGAGAAGGCTCCTTATTTCGCAAATGGCGAAGAAGCGACGCGTTTTCTCCGACCGGAAAGACTAGTGCCGATGAATCAAACGTTCAAAACGCTTGCCGAACAGGCCACTGCTGGAAGAAAAGGAGATCTCGACCGCGCCAAAGCGCTTTACGACCACGTGCTCGGGCGAATGCGGTACGACAAAGCAGGGATGGGGTGGGGCAGGGGCGATGCGGTGTACGCTTGCGATGCACGGACTGGCAACTGCAGCGACTTTCACGCGTACTTCATCGCCCTGGCGCGCAGCATTGGAATTCCCGCCCGCTTTGCCATCGGCGCCACTATTCCGGCCGATAAAAACGAAGGCCCAATCGAGGGATACCATTGTTGGGCGGAATTTTTCGCCGCCGGCCGCTGGGTGCCAGTCGATATCAGTGAAGCGTGGAAAAATCCGCAGCTCACCGATTACTATTTCGGACACAACCCTGCGAACCGGTTCGAACTGACTAAGGGACGCGATCTGGTTGTCGATCCTGCGCCCGTCACTGGACCGATTAACTTTCTGGCGTATCCATTGCTCGAGATCGACGGCAAGGTCGTAAAACCGGAAACGAGTTTCGCTTTCAAGCGAATCAACGCTTAATTCGTTAGACGTTCACTCCGCTAAAGTCACCGGATTTTTCTCAGCTGAAGTGTTCTGGCGTTCCACCAGCTTGCCGTCCGGCGCGCGCCAGTAATCGCGCTGTTTCCGAAACGGCATGAGCAGGGTGTTTCGGAGTTCGTTGTCCTGGGGCTGCGAATAGCCCGCAATGCCGATGGCGATCTCCGCTTGTGGAATGTTGAGGCCGAGCGTCCGGTGAAGCCGGTCCCACCATGGAAAAACGACCCCGAAGTTCGAATTGTTCTCGCGCCTGACCTGTGAGTGATGGATGCCGTGCATCCGCGGCGTCACCAGCACTTTATTCAACAGCCGTTCGAAGCGGATCGGCAGCCGCAGATTGCTGTGATGAAAAAGCGTGTTCGCTTGGAAGACCAATTCGTAAGCCGCAAACGCCCAGCCCGAGAGACCGATGAAGCTCACCTGCACCACGCGAAAAGCGATCGACATCGTTACCTCGCCAAAGTGAAACCGAAACCCAGTGGAAACATCGAGATCGGGATCGATGTGATGAACGTTGTGAAACCGCCAGAGGAATGGGATTCGATGGTTTACGATGTGCCAATAGTAAAAGCCGAGGTCCATGAGCAAAAAACTCAGTGCGAACGCAAACAGCGGCGGCAGCGGCAGGAGATGAATCACGCCGAAAGTCTTCGCGGTCGCCCAGTGAAGCGTCGCCTGCGCGGCCGGCCGCACCAAGATAGCGGCGACGAAAAATGCCACGGCTGAGATCGACAAATTTACGAGCACGCGTCCGATCAGCACGCACGTCCTTTTCCGGAGAGGGAAAAAGCGCTCCAGCACCAACAACAACGCGAAGATTCCAACAACAATGAGCGGCGTCTGGAGATAGTTCACATCAAATCAACCTCGCTGAGAGAATAGCAGGATTCGCCAGGCGCTGCGCAAGATCGGCATGTTGATTTTGTGGTCGTGGCTCTGTGAGCCGCGCGCACCCGTCGCCCGGGGACGCGGTCACAAGTTGAGTTGCGCTCTGCGCGCGAGTCCGGCAGTTTCATCGCGTGCCGAAGACCTTTTTCATCACAACAGCGATCGATTACACCAACTCCCCTCCGCACATCGGTCACGCTTACGAAAAAGTGCTGGCTGACGTAATTGCGCGCTACCACCGGCTCAAAGGCGATAAGGTTTTCTTTTTGACGGGTGTCGATCAACACGGCCAGAAGGTCCAGCAGTCTGCTACGAAAGCCGGCACTCCGCCAACGGAGTTCGTCAAAGGCATCACGCAAACGTTTATCGATCTTTGGAAAAAGCTCGACGTGAAATACGACGAATGGGCCGAGACAACGAGCGACCGCCACAAAAAAGTCGTGCAAGGAATTTTGCAGCGACTCTTCGATGCCGGCCAAATATACAAAGACAAGCAGTCGGGTTACTACTCAGTCCGTCAGGAACAATTTCTTACCGACAAAGAACGCGGCCCTGGAGGCGAATTCGGGTCGGAGTGGGGACAGGTCGAATTCCGCGAAGAAGAGAATTATTATTTCAAACTAAGTCAGCACAAAGATTGGCTGCTCTCGTACATCGATAGTCGCAACGATGCGGTCATCCCCGATTTTCGTCAGACGGAATTGCGCAACGCAGTCCAAAAAATCGGCGGTGATCTTTGTATCTCGCGGCCGAAGTCGCGCCTTGATTGGGGTATCGAGCTCCCGTTCGACAAAGATTTTGTCACCTACGTCTGGTTCGATGCCCTAACGAACTATATCAGCTTCGCCGGCTACGATCCGTCTCAATCAACCATTAACCATCAATCATCAAATTTTCTGGAGAAATGGCCCGCTTTGCAAATCATCGGGAAAGATATTCTCGTTCCCGCCCACGGCATTTACTGGCTCATTATGCTCCACGCGATCGGCTTTCCCGACGAAGCGATGCCGCAACTCCTCGTCCACGGCTGGTGGAACATCTCGGGCGCCAAGATAAGCAAGTCATTAGGTAACATTGTTGATCCTAATACGCTGGCCGACAAATACGGCGCGGAAGCGCTGCGCTACTATTTGATGAGCGACATTGCGACCGGGAAAGACGCTGATTTTTCTGAAGAACGTCTGATCGAACGCTATAACGCGGATCTTGCCAACTCGTTAGGCAATTTGCTCAACCGAACGCTTAACATGATCCATCAATATCGAGAGGGAAAGTTGTCCGGACGAGGTCCGGGAACGATTCCTCATCTTTCGGCGTATTGCACAGAGATGGAGGAGTTGTCTATCCACGCAGGTCTAGAGCGCGTTAACGGGTTCGTGGTCAGCTGCAACCAGCAGATCGAGCTGCAGAAGCCATGGGTACTGACGAAGGATAAGATGCAGGCGAACAAGTTAGACTATCTGCTATATCAGCTTGGCGAATCTCTACGCCTCATTGCGATCTTAGTTTCGGCCGTATTGCCAAGAGCTGCTCACCGAATTTTCGATCAACTGAATTGGAAGATGGAGTTGAGCGGAAAGGAAGAGCGCTTTTCGCTCGCGGATGCGGAGTGGGGAGGACTGCCGCGCGAACATGTCGTCGGCAAGGCGGTGCCGTTGTTTCCACGGTTTGAGCGATGATTTCTGGGTAGCGCACGCGTCTCGCGTGTTGGTTTCGGCGTCGCGCCGAAACAGGCTTTTCTTAAGACGAAATTTTGGATTCGTCGCATGGTACAAGAAAAGTTCGCGATGGCGAGACACCATCGCCAACACGCGAGACGCGTGCGCTACCCAGACGGCGGGCCCACGGCGTGCTGGACATGGGGCCACCGAACAGCGCAGTCCTGCGTATCCCCGCGAGCGGACGTCACTGCGTGCATTCTTCGAAGGCGCCGGTTTCGCCGCACAGATGCGCGAGCGCTTCGCCAGCGAAATGTAATGAGCCGGTAAGCAAAATCGGATTCGCTTTGGTGTGCGCGATCTCAAGTGCTTCGGCGACGGATCCGGTGATGGAGTAGGGGAGTGATGGAGTGATCATCGACAGGATCTGTGCGAGCTGGTTTGGATCGGCCGCACGCTCGCTTCGAATTTGTGGCAAGAGAACGGAATCAGCGATTGGCACTAGCTCTTCGCAGATCCCCCGCAAATCTTTGTCGGACAAAATGGCAAGGATCAACGTGGCGCGCTGCGCGCCGAAAGTCTCTCGCCAAGTTTCTACGAGAATGCACGCGGCAGCAGGATTGTGGGCGCCATCGATGATCGTGCGTTCGTCCCAACGTTGGAAACGCCCTAGCCAGTCAACTGATGAAAGTCCGTGAGCGATTGCCAAGTCGTCGATGTCGATCATGGCAGCACGGATAGCTGTAAGTGCGAGCGCAGCGTTTTGCTTCTGATAGCTGCCTAACAAATTGGTCGAATGCTTTTCGTAAGGCGCGGCTATGAATTCGATTGAGCTGCCGCATTCTGCCGCGCGCTTGCGGAGCACGAGTTCGACTTCCTTTTCTTGCGGAGCCGAAACGACCGGGACCTGCGGTTTGATTATTCCAGCTTTTTCACTTGCGATCTGGTCGAGCGATTCACCGAGCCATTTTTGGTGGTCGAGAGCAATGGATGTAATCACTGAGACATTTGATTGAATGACGTTGGTCGCATCGAGCCGTCCGCCGAGACCGGTTTCGAGGATGGTCACGTCGATCTCTGCTTCGGAAAAGGATTTGAGGGCCAAGGCTGTGGTGATTTCAAAAAATGTCGGATGGGGATCCCAATCGCGGACGAGGTTACAGATTTTCGTTAGGCCGTCGGCGACTGCGTCTTTTGAAATCATTTCGCCGTTCACGCGAATGCGTTCGCGAAACGTGACAAGGTGAGGGGAGGTGAACAGTCCGGTGCGATAATTATCCGCCCGACAAATTGAATCGATCATTGCGCAGACCGATCCCTTGCCATTTGTGCCGGCGATGTGGATCACGTGGGCGAGCGCAAGATCGATACCTAGTTCGGCAATTAGTCGCCGAACGTTCTCAAGGCCGAGTTTGATGCCGAAGCGCTGAAGGCTGTAGAGCCAGGCGAGTGCCTCTTTGTATGACAAAGGTGGTCCTGGCGCCTCCTTCGCTTTGCTGCGGTATGCCAAGGAGGCCCCTCCCACATTCAAGACACCGAAGAAAAATAGCCGAGCAACTGGCTGATTTGTTCCCGCATTTTTTTGCGATGCACGATCATGTCGATTAGACCGTGTTCCTCAAGAAATTCTGCGGTCTGGAATCCTTTTGGCAAATCCTGATGCGTGGTCTCTTTGATCACGCGCGGACCGGCAAAACCAATCATGCTCTTGGGCTCGGCAAGAATCACATCGCCTAACGAGGCAAAGCTGGCCATCACGCCGGCGGTGGTCGGATTCGTGAGCACGGAAATGTAAGCGAGCCGTTGCTCGGCGTGTCGAGCGAGTGCGCCGCTCGTTTTTGCCATTTGCATCAGGCTCAGCATTCCTTCGTACATGCGAGCGCCCCCGGACGCAGCGACGATAATAACTGGCGATCGATTGGCGGTCCCGTACTCGATAGTGCGCGTAATCCTTTCACCAACGACGGAGCCCATGGTGGCGGCTAGAAATCCGAAATCCATCACCGCAATCGCGATGTTGTAGCCATCAAGAATTCCATGTCCGCTAATGACCGCATCGACCAAGCCGGTTCGTTCCTGATAGGTTTTAAGGCGCTCCTTGTAACTGGCCATTCCCTGAAACCGCAACGAGTCGACGGATTTCAAGTCAGCGTCCGTTTCCATGAAACTTCCCGGATCAAGTAGATGGTCGATCCGCTCCTTGGCCGACCACGCGAAGTGATAATCGCAGCGCGGACAAACACGCAGGTTTTGGGTGAGTTCGATTTCGTGCACAACCTCTCCGCAACCCGGGCATTTCTGGAAGAGCCCATGCGGGATATCGCGTTTCTTGCGAGTTTGCTCCTTCAGGTTCGGTTTTTTAAAAATAGCCATCAAAGTTCACCCGCGCGCTGCGGTCGCTGCATGAACGGAACGTGCGCCACCTCTTCTCAAAACGCGCGCGCATTCGCTCAAGGTGGATCCAGTCGTTAGGATATCGTCGATCAAAAGGATACGTAGTTGGCGCACGTCCGCATTCTTCCGTAAACGAAATGCGCCCCGCAAATTTTCCATGCGCTCGGCGCGATCAAATGCCGTCTGAGTGGTGGTATAACGGATGCGTTCGAGAACCGGGCGAGCTTGAATCGACATGTGCGCGCTCAACAATTCCGCAAGCAAGGCCGCTTGATTGAAACTGCGTTCGCGTTCCCGAGCCGGATGCAATGGAACAGGGATAATAAGATCAAACTCCCGAGCCCGCAATCGATCATCCTCGAGGGCAGCGAAAAGCCAGCTTGCTACGAGATGCCGCAAATGAATTTGCCGCCCGTATTTGAAATCGAGGATGACGCGGCGCACGATTCCACCGCTGCGAAAGGCAGAGACGGCGTTCTCGAAATAAAGGGTGCGGTGCGCGCAATTGGCGCAGTCGAAGGGATTCGTGATCGCGCCCGGAAATGGCTCCGAGCATTTCGAACAAAACGGCGGTTCGATGCGCACAAGTTTGGTTTCGCATTCGTCGCAAAGATATTTGCGGGATCCGACATCCGCTGAACAGGCGGCGCAAACCGGCGGATAAAGCAGCGATACGATCGCGTGCAGCGGGCTAAATTTTGCGAGCGCCATATTTCAACCAGCCGCGCATTAGTCCCCACGTCAAGCAGACGATGGCTAGCGGCACAATCCCGACGAGCAGGTTTTTGCCTAACCACGGCGGGACCAACATCTCGCGATGCGCGATTTTATTGAAAAGCCCATTCGCAAGAATCCAGCCGCCGTGAAGGCCGGCAGGCAACCAGAGCGAACACGTGCTCAGACGCGCGTCCGCCAGGACGAGGCCAATGAGAAAGAGCGTGGTGAATCCCGCGCCGAGCAACATCGGATCGGCGAATTGCGAAAAAGAATGTGCGATGGAATTAAAACCAGAAGTCCAGGTCACTATGGCGGATGTATGCTGTGGCGCTTTCAGGAAATGCACGATCGAGTAAAAGGCTGACGTAACAAAGATCGAGATGTACTTGCCGCCGCTTCGCCACAAGACTCCCAGCATCAACCCCCGAAAAAAGGCTTCTTCAATTGCGGGAACAACGATAGAAGCGGCCACAATTTTGGCCAGGACGAGCCAAGTGATAGTAAGACGCAGAGAAAAAATATGAAGGGCGATGAGCGTGGCGCCGCAACAGAGCAAGGGAACCGCAGCAAAAACAAAGCCCGCGAGAACATGTGGCAGCCATTCTGGATTCGGTTCGAGTTCCAAATCGCTCAGCCGGCGGATGCGGAGTGATCGAAGCAGCGGCCAAAGCAATCCCAGGCCAGCGACGACCAGTGAGCGATGGAAAAAAGATTCGAAATCGACCTTACCGAGCGACACGAGGACGTGATGACCGGCGAGCCATTGCGCGGCCCAGAACAAGAGCGGCGCGAGCACTGCTCCAATCAGCAATGTTCCCGTAAAGTAAACGAGCAGTCTGGTGGCGTCTTTCAAGGCGGCTAGTGTAAGGTTCTTCCACAATGCCGAGTCAACACATATGGACTGAGAAAGATCGACATGGGACGAAGCGCGAAGTGCGTGCGACAAAATTTGGCGGCGTCTGGCGTTTTCAATCCAAGTCCGCCAATGACGAGCGGTGGACCTATCATGATTTCCCCGCGCTGGTGGATTTGCTGAAGCTGAAGGAAATTATCGAGCGCAAATACCGGCGTCGCCGCGCTTCAGCAGATGATTTGGCGTCAGTTGAGAAACTAATTACTGACCAAGTAGGTAGCGACGTTGCGCCGCAATGCCAGTCTGCCTCGGACCGGTCGGTCGGCGCAGCGCGGCCGACCCTCGCTCGTGAAGGCGCGTGACCAATGACTCAGTGGAACACCGATGAACTGATGGCGACGGACAAAAGATTTGTCTGGCATCCGTTCACGAACATGCACGATTGGTGCGCACCGGAGCACGAGCCGCTCGTGCTGATGGAAGGGCGCGGCGCAATTCTTCGCGACAGTAGCGGCCATGAGTACATCGACGGCAATTCGTCAATTTGGACAAACATTCATGGGCACAGTCATCCGTACGTTAACAAAAAAATTATAGAACAGCTCGAGCGCGTTGCGCATACCTCTTTTCTTGGATTCACGAATCCGCCGGCGATTAAACTTGCAAAGGCGATCGTCGATCTCTTTCCAAAGAACACGCTCAGCCGCGTCTTTTACTCCGACGACGGCTCGACTGGAATCGAGGTCGCACTGCGGATGGCGGATCAATACTGGTTCATGAAGAATTCGCGCCGCCGCCAGTTTGTCGCGTTTAAGAACGGTTATCACGGTGACACGGCCGGTGCAGCCAGCCTGGGCGCTGCGGCGATGTTTCACAGTGGAGTGAGTCGTTGGAATTTTCCGGCGATCCAAGTGCCGAATTTGAGAGCGCTCGAGGAAATTTCGCCGACGGAAAGCGCAAAGGTTGCGGCCGTTGTAATCGAACCACTTATTCAAGGCGCCGCGGGAATGAGATTGTGGCCGGTAGGAACGTTGCGCGCCGTTCGTGAATGGTGCGATCAAACGGGCGCGCTGTTAATTGTGGATGAAGTAATGACCGGCTTCGGCAGGACCGGAAAGATGTTCGCGATCGACCACGAGTCGGTAGTTCCCGACATCATGGTTCTGGGCAAGGGGTTAACGGGCGGATATCTACCCTTGGCTATCACGCTGGTGACGGACGAAATTTTCTCACGTTTTGATGGATCGGTTGCCGATGGAAAAGCGCTCGCTTATGGCCACAGCTACACTGGCAATGCTCTTGGTTGCGCGGCCGCGCTGGCAAATTTGGAAATTTTCGAGCAGGAAGATGTTCTGGAAAATTTGCAGCCGAAAATTGAACAAATGCGCGCGGGATTGGAGTCCATCCACCGGTTATCGGGCGTGCACGAGATTCGCCAATGCGGCTTTATTTCCGGAATCGAGCTCACAGATAACGGCAATGGAGACCTCGCAGCAAAGGTTTGCGCAGCCGCCCGAACGCGCGGTTTGCTGACGCGGCCGATTCGGAACGTGGTCGTGCTCATGCCGCCGCTTTGTATCACAACAGAGCAGCTTTCCACTGCGATCGGCGCCATCCATGATTCCATTCTCGATGTTTGCCCACATAACTAGCTCCGCCTGCAGGCACGAGATGCCGAGACGCAGACGATTTTTGTGACTTCAACTGTTCGACAATACAACCATCGTCTTGGGGCGCCGCAAGCTGGAACAGAATGAAAAGATTGCGAATCGACGACGTGCTGGTTGAGCGTGGATTTTTCGAGAGTCGCCAGCGCGCACAGCGCGCCATCATGGCTGGCGAAGTCAGAATGGGCGACCACGTAATCGCGAAAGCATCCGAGTTGGTCGAAGCCGATTCGTCGATCTCGATCGCACAACGTCCTGAGTTCGCAAGTCGAGGCTCGCTTAAACTCGCTGGCGCCCTCGATTTATTTCAGGTTGATGTTAGTGGCAAAGTTGCGCTCGATATTGGCGCATCAACCGGCGGATTCACCGATTGTCTCTTGCAACGGGGCGCGGCAAAAGTTTATGCGGTGGACGTTGGACACGGCCAGCTGGCGTGGAAAATCCGGAATGATCCGCGTGTTACTGTAATGGAGAAATTGAACGCGCGATTTCTTTCGCGCGAGCACATTGCCGAATTTGTCGATCTTTGCGTGATCGACGTTTCGTTCATCTCGCTGACTTTGATCTTGCCGAACGCTTTCCAGTTGATAACTCCAAATGGAATGATCCTTGCCCTGATCAAGCCGCAGTTCGAGTTGCAGCGCAAAGATGTCGGGCGAGGCGGCATTGTGCGCGATCCGGCGTTGCATGAGAAGGCCCAACGGAAAATCGCGCGGTTCGTCGAACGAGCAGGGCACCGCGTCGTCGGTTTAGTTCCGTCGCAAATTACCGGGGCCGATGGCAATCAGGAATTTTTTATATGTCTCCGAAAACAATCGGCTTAATCGCGCACACCGGAAAAGCAGGTGTGGCGGAGTTGGTCAATGCAGTGGCACAGGAATTTTCTCGGTTCAAGATGTCGATCCTGGTCGAGAAAGACACGGCAAAAATAGCGGGCCGGCGTTCGGATCTTCCAATTAAGGAGGTAGCTGAAAAGGCAGAATTGTTAGTCGTCCTCGGAGGAGATGGAACGATCCTGAATGTGGCCGGCCAGCTCGGTGAAACGATCAAGCCGATCTTCGGAATCAATGTCGGGTCGCTCGGTTTTCTGACGTGCGTCAATTCGTCGGCTTACCGGGAAGCCGTGGAATGTATCGCGCGACGCCGCATTACTTTTAGCAAACGCACGCTTCTCGATGTCACCATCCGCGGCGTAGGCAAATCCGCAACGAGAAGCCTCGCCTTAAACGACGCCGTTTTCGGCCGTGGCGAAGAGTCACGGCTAATTCGCCTGCGTGCCCGCGTGGATGGCGAGCCGCTAACGGAGTTCAATGCGGATGGACTGATTGTAGCGACGCCGACAGGCTCAACCGCCTATTCGCTTTCGGCCGGTGGTCCGATCCTGGCGCCCGAGTCTGGGGTGCTCGTGATCACGCCGATTTGTCCGCACGTCTTGACCAATCGCTCGATCATCGTCGCGGAATCTTCGCTTATCGAGATCGAAGCGAGCGAGCGCGATTATCCCGTTTATCTCAGTGTGGACGGGCGCGAGTCGGTCCGTTTAAAAACCGGCGTGGTTGTCGCCATTCGCAAAGCTAAGACGACGCTGCAACTGGCTGCATTGCCAGACATGTCGTTCTTCAGCGTGGTGCGACAAAAGTTAAAGTGGAGCGGGAGCAACGTGTGAATTGGCGAGCCCACCTAGCGCCAAAATTGGTCTTTATACGATCGTTTTAAGACGGAACAGCGAAAAGAGCAAATGGGGCGGTAAACGGCACCAGCATCAGATGCAGATTTTATATGCCATATGTCAAGTGTGTAAGGGCGTGTTGTCCAAACGCACGGCAACATCTCACGCTGGGATTTCCTCCTTTGTCATTCCGAGCGGAGTCGAGGAATCTCTCATTTTAAGAATTTCCAGCAGCAAGAGATGTCTCGACTGCGCTCGACATGACAAAAAGAGTATTTGGCCAACAGCCCCTGTAAGGCGTGAGATTTACTCGTGTTTTACATAATAATTCTTATAAAGCATTGCGGTCGTTAGGATCGGTAGGCGATGCTCTTTGGCGTGCAGGAGATCGCCGGAAACACGGTTGGGGACAGCGAGATGGAGACACAGCAAAATCCGTTTCCTTCGCAAGGCCGGCGGAGTTGGTTACCACTGTCCAAGGAGCATGAAGAAAGCTGCCACCAGTGTAGCAGTGCAAGCTTGAAGCGCGTCCTTAGCAAATGTGCCATAAACACCGCGAGGTTGGCGGGATCTAGGGATCGCCTTCGCGGTTGGATGAAAGGTCGCAGTGTTTGCGCTTTGGGCGTCGTTCTGCGCTGAGGTGGCTGCGGATGTTCCGCCACAGAGCGCGTTCGGCAGCAGTTTGTGTGCTCGGATTACGCGGTGTTCTCTACATTGCGAATGTTGAGCTGGTGGATATTGTCGGGGTTATGGAGAAGTGGGTTGGATTCGAGGAGGACGATTCGCCGGGAGTGGTAGCGTGGTTTCCCGTGGATGGGATGCGCTACGCGCTGTGCGATGAGGAAGGGTTCACGGTGTTTGTTGAGATTGGTTCGGTCCGTGTTACTTGTTCGAAACCCGTTGAGGTGCTTCACAGATTGCTGGCAGGATCTTTGGGCGGGTTTCTGAGAAAGGGGAGCGGTACGGTGACGAGTGTGTCGTTGACACGGGAGAAGGTGTTGAAACGCGGTAATGTGTAATGTGAGATGTAGCGGGCTGCGTCATACGGCAACGATTTCCGGCGACAATATAGCAAAACTTTTCTTTCTGCGTGCGGGAAGATGCGTCTGGCGGGCATTTACGGCGTTGCGCAGGCCATCGTGAGCGATTTGGGCAGCGCAAGCTTATTTCCCTTGCCGACGAAACGTCGCCCAAACTTGGTCCGAAAGGTTCATTCAGCAAAACATATATTTCGGGCAGGAGATGGGTTCATTTCGCTTCGCAAGTTGGGTCATACGTATTGTTCAAAATTGCTGATCCGACAGGCGATCGAAGTAATGTTTCGTCTCGAATCGGTTCGTAGGGAGGGAAGATCCTCTCGCGAATTGCAGCTTGGGAGGATTTAGAAGACCAGAAACAACTACGTACTATAGCAGAGCGTTCGGGTAATAAGTACGACGACCAAGCGGCAGCACAGCGTTGGGTGACGAAAATGGCTAATATGCGAAAAGAATTTCCTGACGAGGCTCTAGAAGAACAGCCACTCGGAGCCGCCGACGCCGCCCAATTCGACGTGTTGATGGATTATTACAACACACATTATCGACTCTATAGTCAGTATGCGCATGGCGTTTTTCGGGCAACTGGTGATCTTCTCGATGACCTAACCAACCCAGAAGATAATCGCACTATGGCAATGTGTGCGTTCGGCGGGCTAAACGTTCTCGCTTCGATGGGGATCGCTGCGCCAAATCTCCAGGCGCTTTTTAAACGTCGCTCGGAATATAAAGACACGCCACCGCGACCTGCGTTTTGAAACTGAGGACGAGGCCTCTGCGGCCTGGGCAGCCGAGGCACCACCGGACGGCACTGCTACATTTTATATGACATATATCAAGTGCCCTTTTTGGTGGCATGGAACGTGTAGGGAAAAAGTCAAAAATAGTCTTTAATATCTTTGGCAGTGTAAAAGGGGCGCTGGTTTAATCGGGTCCATGTGGGGGTATCGGAGGCATCTAACCTTTTCGGGGTTCAAGACGCAAAGCTTGTGCTGCGCTGTGACGCAGCGTGTTTTCGAGTTGATCGTGTCTAATTCGGTAAGTCGGCCCTGTCGGTGGAGGTGGGCCGAAAAGCTTGCCCTGCAGGCACCGGAGTTTGTTGGCACGGACGCTTTGTGCGCAGAGAACCGTCACATCTGACGGACTGCGAAGCTTTAACAAGGGTTCCCTGTGGGCCGCGCGGAGCGCGGCCCACAGGGTTACTTGAAAGGATAGTTGTCTCGATGACTTTTGAGTTTCTGACCACGCATGGGACTGCATGGCAAACCGATGCAATGCGAGTTGTGTGCTCGTTGGCGCTCCGATGTCGCCTACGTGCCGGGACACGGCCGTAATGGGGCCAGTTCAATCGCAGGGCACTGGGTTTGCGCTCATTGCGAGGCGGAAGCTGAAACGAATTGGTTTGTTAGGCAAGCTCTGGCTCGGTGGGAGGTGAAACAGCCTAACGAGTGGCGTATTAAAGTGCGGCGTAAACAGCCGGCAGGATAGTGGCCGCGCGGCCTTGGAGCGCCCGTGCCGTTGTTTTTGTTCCATCCGTGCCTCTGAGCGCCCGGCGTGTCGTGGGTTGGTTGGGGCAACTTTCCGCGTGGGGTGTGTTGCGTCTGGCTATCATTTACGGGCCGAACGCGGGGCCAGCTGAGTCGGGGATGTGCCGAAGTTGCTTTCTCGGTATACCGTTGGGTTATGAATGATTCAGGTGGAAAGAAACCGGAAATCCCAAGTGGGAAACGCTTGTTGCAAGTGGGTGAAAGGATTGAGAAGGGTGACCTGAAGTGGGACGGGCAGCACAAAAAATGGGTGGAAATTGGTGATGTAATGGAGTTGCAAGTGTCGCGGTCGCGGGAAGGCTTTTACTGTCGTTAGGCAGATTTGCTTTCGGGAAGATCGCGGTGGAATGGGATGATGTTGGGAGGCGGGTGTTTTTTGGTGTGGGGCGCTGGTTGTCGGGTGGGCGGCGGACAGTAAAGCCGTGCTTCGCGGACGGAGCGTAGTCGGTGGCGATCGCGTTTGTGGCGTATTTGTTGCGCCATCTTGGCGTGGAGCTGTTTCCAGAAAAGCTTTTCCTTGCGGGTGAGCGTTGATAAGTTCCGAATTGCTCTACTCATATGAAATCGAGCTAATCCCGACATGGCGTGGAGCCAATCCAAAGAGGCAAACGAACGGCCACCTGCGCGTCCTGGCGTGGTTCGAATTAACCGCCAACAAGCGGCGGAGTGGCAAATCGACAATGCGATTCTCGTTTGGTTCCAAAACGAGGAAGATGTTGTTTCTCCGCATACACTTGCCGTTGCCGCTCAGGGAGTATTGACGGCGCTTTGCAGAGACATGGGCAAACCGTTCTCCAAAGTTGTCACTTGGATTAACCAGCAGTCCAAGTCCTTTCAGGAACAGATCGGGAATCCACAGAACTTTTTCAAGCACGGCAAACACAAGCAGCGATTCAAAGACGTGGCGAGTTTCACGCCAGGGCTCACGGAAACGTTCCTGATTGATAATGTCGTGGTGTATCAAGAGTTATTCGACCGTCTTTCGATTCCGATGGTTGTTTTTGCCCTGAGATTTGCGGTTATTCATCCCAAGGGTTTGCCGCTTGTATCGTTCAAGGTTGCGGATGCAAAACCTGTTCAGGCGGCTGAAGTCGAAAAGCTGGCTGGACTTAGCCGAAAGGAATTCTTCGAAGCGGCGCTTCAACTTGTAGCCAGACGGCACGACGGCACGACTCGCTGAGTCCTTAGGAGACTTCGGTTTTAGAATCTTCATACCGAAGCTGGCCCAACACCAATCGAGCGGGCTGCCTGGGACGGCAACACCCTCTGGCTCGAAAAAAGGGTGTCACCATTGATGTGTCCGTACCCAGGCAACCCGGTGTCAGTGGCCGTCGCTTGCATTGGCTGTCCGAGCACCGGCTTGTCGGCGGCGGGTGGGTGTCTGACGTTGGGGTGATTGGTAAGGGAGGGCTTTGGCGCGGAAGGCGGTTTGGGCGTCTGTGTGGAGCTGCAGGAGGTAGCGGAGATTTTCGCGGAGACGCCAGAGGGCGTCGGTAACGCTTTGCCAAGGGGCGCATTGTTCGTTTCGTAGCCGCGGGATGTGAAGATTGAGTTCGCGGATCCGGTGGAGCTCGTTAATGAGCGCAAGGGTGTCAAACAGCCAGGGATCGGGTAATTTGGCGGTTTTAGGGGGTTTGGGCGAATTCATTAAGGAGGAGTGTGGAGCGGCGAAAGATGGTTTGGCTACGACAGCTTTGACTTTTTTTGACTTTTTTGACTACGGTTGATATGGCGCTTCACGAGGGAAACACCTTACGATTTCATATGACATATATTGTCTGATGTTATAATTGATTTGGGCCCTGGCTGGCTTCTATCGCTCTGGGTCGCGAACCGTCTTTCCAAGCAGTTCCCTCATTTTTGTCCCGAATGGCTCGCTTCTTCTTCGGTGCACACCGCACGGCGACGAACCGGGTTGCTTTGTGGCACCATTTCATCTGGGACAGGTGGCCCGCAATCTTACTAACCGTCAACCTCCAGTCCTAAAAGCTTATATCTCCGCGTCTAAGGCACTTAGTTATGTTATATACGTGTTATTACACTGTCCGCGCGTCAGCACATGACATCTTCGCGCAAACAGTTATCAGACGCCAAACCGCTTTCCCGGTGACGGTGAATTTGATCGAACGCTTCCCGCCGAATGCGCTATCCCGGCAAGGCTGCTATGTTTTAAAACTTTGCCTGGCACACCTTCTCTTGACCAACTCTTAGGGCTAGATAGCCTGCGTGACCAAACGCCTTTATGAGATTCGACCGCATTTCCAAATTCTGCGTTACTATAGCTGCTGCGTGCACCGTCGAAACTGCGATTTCGCAGGAAGCGGTCCAAGAAAGCACTTTGAAAACTGCCGAGGAACAGAGCGCGCAGGAGAAAACTGACCGCGCCGGCAGTGAGAAGGCTTCCACAAAGCCGGCCAGGAGCGTGCAGGAGTTGATGACACCTGACGAATTCAAGGCCGCAGGCCTGGACAAACTCAATGAAGACGAATTGCAGCATCTGGACGCATGGTTGCAAGGCTATCGGCAGACGACTGAGAAAAGAGTCAGTGAACAAGCCGAGAAAAAAGCGACTGAAGAAATAAAGAAAGCGACCGAGGAAGCAAAGGCGCGGGCGCCCAAAGTAATGGTTGAGAGGGTTGTCAGCCGCGTAGATGGCACCCTTACCGGGTTGACTGGACGTACTGTGATCAAGCTGGAGGACGGCACCGTGTGGAAGCAGGCGAATATAGACGACCGTTACCAGCCGCAAGTAACCGATCATCCAATGGTATTGGTTTCACACAGCCCGTTTGGCTACAAAATGCGAGTGGAAGGTATGCCGGAGTTTTACGTCAATCCGGTCCGCAGCAAAGAGTGAACCCGTCAATTGAGAGCGGGCGTGCTTTCTGTAAGCGCTAATTTGGCCAGGCCAAACTCTTGGTGCGTCAATTGTGCGGCGCGTTCGATATTCTTTTCATCGATCACCACCGCGATTTTGATTTCGGACGTCGAGATCAACTGAATGTTGATGCCACTCTTTCCGAGACACTCGAAAAAACGCGCAGCCACGCCGGAATGGGAGCGCATCCCGATCCCCACAACGCTTAGCTTGGCGACGCCACTCTGGGCAAAAATCCCCCGCGAACCGATTTGACCGACAATCGGCTCGAGCAACCGCCGCGCTTGATCGAGGTCGGCCTCGTGGATTGTAAACGAAATATCGGTCGTGCCTTCGACCGAGGCGTTCTGGACAATCATATCGACAACGATATTCGCCGCCGAGACCGCTGAGAAGATTCGTGCTGCGATTCCAGGCTCGTCGCGCACTCCTGAGATAGTGATTTTCGCCTGCTTGCGATCAATGCTCACGCCGCGAATCACGACGTCCTCCATGCTGGCCGTCTCTACTTTGGCGAATGTTCCGGCGTTGGGCCTGAAGCTGGAACGCACCTCGAATTCGACGCCAAACTTTTTTGCAAACTCGACCGCACGCGATTGCATGACTTTTGTTCCCGCGCCAGTCATTTCGAGCAGCTCGTCGTACGCGACTTCGTCGAGTTTTTTTGCGTCCAACACGATGCGAGGGTCGCAAGTGAAAACTCCATCAACATCGGTGAAGATTTGGCAGGCATCCGCATTGAGTGCGCCAGCCAGCGCGATGGCGCTCAAATCGGAGCCGCCGCGGCCAAGCGTCGTGGTCTCGCCTTCGGCGGTTTGGCCTTGGAACCCGGCAACGATCACAACGTAATCTTCGGCCAAAAGTTCCTGGATCTGCTTCGAGCTGATGTTTGCGATTCTCGCTCGCGTGTGAATGCCATCCGTAAGAATTCCCGCTTCCGCGCCGGTCAGCGAAATCGCCTTCGCGCCGAGCGCATTGATCCCCATGGCAACAAGCGCACTGGCGGCGCGTTCGCCGGTCGAAAGCAAGATATCGAGCTCGCGCTTGGTTGGCTCAACTGACATCTCGCCGGCCAGCCGTAGCAGATCGTCTGTCACACCAGCCATTGCCGAGATTACGGCCACGACGCGGCAACCTTCGCGCTGCGTCTCCACGATGCGCCGAGCGACATTGCGAATTCGCTCGGGAGTTCCAACCGATGTGCCGCCGTATTTTTGAACAATCAGGCGCATGACAGGAATGCGCGACTGGTAAAAGTGGAAGAATGCAAAACCGAATCGTTTTTCGCTCAACTCAGGCCGCTGTCAACTGGAGGTTGCGAATCAAAATCCAATTGCGCGCAGTACATTGTCAATGTTGGCGGGTACCGGTGGAATATTGTCGATCTTTCGCGCGTCGGGATCCTTCAGCCCGTGGCCGGTCACTGTGCAAACGATTCGGCTTCCCGCCGGAATTTTTTCGAATGAATACGCCGCCTTTTTCCCGCCACAACATTTGAAAAACCCGGCAATCGATGCGGCGCTGGCCGGCTCGACAAAAATTCCTTCATTTCGCGCCAGCCAATCCTGCGCAGCCAAAATCTCTTCGTCGGAAACGATGTCGATTGCGCCGCGTGATTCTTCAATCGCGGTCCGTGCCTGTTTCCAGCTCGCAGGATTGCCGATGCGAATGGCCGACGCGATCGTTTCAGGATTTTCGACCACGCGGTTGTAAAAAATCGGAGCCGCTCCGGCCGCTTGAAAACCGACCATCGCAGGCAGCTTTGTCGACTTTTGTCGCGCGAGATATTGATTGTAGCCGGTCCAATAAGCGAAAATGTTTCCTGCGTTGCCGACGGGCAGCAGATGAAAATCCGGCGCATCGCCAAGAAGATCGACAATCTCAAACGCCGCTGTTTTTTGCCCCGCGATGCGATCCGGATTAATTGAATTTACAATCACCAGATCATCTCGCGCGGCCAGTTCGCGCACAATTCGCAGCGCGTCATCGAAGTTCCCCTCGACTGCGATGATTCTTGCGTCATGCATAAAAGCCTGCAGCAACTTACCAGTCGCAATTTTCCCGGCTGGCAAAATGACTGCGCACGGGACCCCGGCGCGTGCCGCGTAGGCCGCCGCCGAGGCGGAAGTATTTCCGGTCGACGCGCAAATCAACGCGCGCACCTTGCGTTCGAGCGCCCTGGAAACTGCCACTGTCATTCCGCGATCCTTGAATGAACCGGTCGGATTCAGGCCCTCATTTTTGACAAAAACCTGACAATCGCGGCCGACGCGCGTGCTCAGCTTCGCCGCGTAAATCAATGGCGTATTTCCCTCGCCTAACGAAACAACAGGCGTCGAATCCGAAAGAGGAAGAAATTCGCGATACCGCGCAATAACTCCCCTGCCCTGTTCCAAATTCGACATTGCAAAAAATGCGCGCGCATTTTCCGTTGGCAACCAGACCTTCGCACGACAATTATAAGATCGACATTGTATGCCCGCACTCAGCAGAGAAGAGAAGCTGCGACTCCTCCAAATAATTTTGGAAAGCCGTCATGCCGATCTGCGCGAGCAAAATCTGAATCGGCAAGGCAAAGGTCATTTTCACGTTTCCGGGATGGGCCACGAAGCACTCGCGGCGATCTCACTTCAGCTTAATGCGGAGGACTACATTGTCCCGTATTACCGCGATCGTGGTCTGGTTCTTGGTCGCGGAATGACAACGTGTGAACTCGCGCTCGAATATTTCGCCAAGCGAAAGACAGGCAGCGGCGGACGAATGATGCCGTCGCATTACAGCGATGTCCACCGTCACATTTGGAGCGTGCCCACACCAACTGGTTCCCAGCTTCTTCCCGCCTGCGGTATGGCTTGGGGAATTAAACTTGACGGCAGAAACAATTTGGTCGTCGCGACGGTAGGAGACGCAGCCACGCGGCAGGGCGATTTTTTCGAGGCAATTTGTTTCGCCAAAGAAAAAAAACTGCCGGTCCTTTTTGTCGTAGAGGACAATGCTTATGGGATCAGCAGCCCGACGCGAGACATTAACCCGCTCGCGCTTGATATTCTGGAGCCTGACAAATGGCAACAACTTGCCGGACAAGATGTCCAACAGATTTACGATACGACGGCGGAGGCCTTCGAAAAGATCCGCTCCAGCGGCGGCCCGGTCTTTTTCTGGGTGAAAATGGAACGGCTCTCCAGCCACACCAGCTCAGACGACCAAAAGCTCTATCGCAGCATGGACGAATTGCAGACCCTCGAGAAGTTCGACCCGCTCAAGTGCTGGAAAGATCAATTGATCGAAGAAGACGCGCTCACCGCTGAAGATTTCGCCAGGATCGACAATGAGATAAAGGAGCGGATTCGGCAGGAGTACGCGGAGGCTGAAAAAGCCGAGGACCCATCGCCCAACGAACTGTTGGCAAATGTAACCGGTGCGCTGCCAAAGATCGACAAGGAGATTTTGCCGCCTGGGAAATATCGAATTGGCGATACGGTGAACAAAACCTTGCGCGCCGGTCTGGAAGAAAATTCCGATCGCATCATTTTTGGCGAAGACATCGAAGATCCCAAAGGCGGCGTTTTCCGGCTCACCCAAAAACTTTCCACCGATTTTCCCAAACAGGTTTTTAATTCGCCACTCGCGGAATCGACCATTCTCGGCGTGGCCTGCGGTCTAGCCGCCTACGGCAAGCGTCCCGTTTTCGAACTGCAATTCGTCGATTTTGTTTATCCGGGTTTCAATCAGCTCGTCACCAACATCTCGAACCTGCGATGGCGCTCATTTGGAAATTGGAAATGTCCTGCCGTGATTTACGCGCCTTATGGAGCCTTCCTTCCGGGCGGCAGTTTGTGGCACAGTCAGGCGAATGAATCTGTCTTCGCGCATTATCCCGGTCTTACAGTTGTAATTCCAAGCACACCAGAAGATGCAGCTGGCCTGCTCTGGACCGCGATGCACAGCGAAGACCCGGTCGTGTTCTTGATTCCGAAACACATGTTTTGGGCAGAACGCGCGTCGGCGGAAGCAATTCGCGCGATTCCATTCGGTCAGGCGCGCAAAGATCGCGATGGCAGCGACGTGACGCTGGTGGCATGGGGCAACACCGTCGAGAAATCGCTCGAAGCGCTTGCCCAGATCAACAACCAAGCTTCGGTCGAGCTTTTCGATCTGCGTTCCATCGTGCCGTGGGATAAAACAGCGATTGAGGAATCAGTACGCAAGACTGGCCGGCTCATCGTTGTGCAGGAGGACACTGAAAATTGCAGCGTCGGCCAGATGATCATCACGCACGTCACGTCACACCCCGATTTGTGGAACGCAATGGTCAGCCCGCCGATTCTCGTCAGCAAAGCCAACGTTATGATCGGATACAATCCCATATACGAATATGCCGCGTTGCCGGACGCCGAGCGTATTGTGGCCGCCATCCGCACATCCATGTCGATGCGCGCGCAAAGATTGACAATTGCCGCCTCGGAAGTTCGGGAAACGGTAGGCGCCCCGATGGAAACAGCAGCGAAGAAGGTCGCAGAGGTTAAACAACGCGCTCAGCCTATTACTGTCCCAATTATGGGCGAAGGAATTCGCAACGCTAAAATCGTTTCCCTCCTGAAAAAACCCGGCGATCCCATCGAGCTCGATGATCCGCTTTGTGAAGTGGAAACCGACAAGGCCGTCTATCCAATCGAATCGTCATTCGCCGGCACGATGGGTGAATGGAAAATAAAAATTGGCGATACAGTCGAGATCGGTCAGGAACTTGGGACAATTCTGACGGGAGAAGCTTCCTTGGCGGATCAACTTCACGCTGTACCGAAATCTTCAGACGACGGCGCAGCGGTAGCCGCGGTCGCCGACCGGGGCCCGGCGTCAACGACGCCGGCTACAACAACGCGCGAACCTGCGCTTTCGCCAACGATCACGCGCAAACTTTCGCGTGTAATTCCCGCCAATTTGCAGATCGACGCGCGCTGGGATTCGATCCGCAAAGCGCGTGAATCTATCAAGAAGCGACTCGGGAAGAATGCCCCCTCGCCTTCCGTGATGATCGCGTGGGCGGTCGTTAGGGCGATGGAAAAACATGCCCCGTTCCGCCGGTTGATTCTCGAAGACGATCGTATCATCGAGAATGAAAACTTCGATCTCGGCATTGCGGTCGCGTTGGAAGGCGATCGGCTTGCAACGGCCGTGATTGTCGATGCAAACAGGAAGAGCTGGCCTCAATTCATCAAGGTTTACAATGAGGCGGTCGAAGTAACGCGCGGCGGTCGTGTGGATGCGATGAACGCGCCGGTCGTCATCACCAGTCTCGGCGCATTCGGCGTGAAAGCCGGTGCGCCCATTGTCGTGCCGCCGTCAGTCGGAACATTGTTCGTCGGCACCGCTCATCGCGAATTGCTCGGAGACAAAAATGGAGCGGCCGAAGTGATCACGCTCTCGCTTACTTTTGACCATCGCGTCGTCAACGGCGCCGGCGCCGCCAATTTCGTCCACGAAATCAAAGAACTGATCGAGAAGTTTAAGATTCCGCCGGAAAATGCTCTCGCTGCGCGCTGACGTGTATTGCGAGGTGAGCGTGAAAGTGAGTCAGCGGTCAGATTCGCCTGGGTTCACAGCACGCGCCGCCGTAAGCGGTCGGCGATTCTTCTTGCTGCCTAACGGCCATTCGCCCAGCGTTGCAGCCCGAACAACTTAGACTCTATGACATCATTCATTCCGTTCGCACACAGCGCTTTCTTCGCGCAGGTTGAACACACGACCGAGAGCAAGCCGCCCGGCACCGTCTTCTGGATCATTTGGGCGGCCTTCATTATCTTCATGATTGCCTCGTTTTGGAGACTGTTTAGCAAAGCGGGCCAACCCGGATGGGCCGCGATCATTCCGATCGTAAACACTTATTTCTTGTGCAAGATAGCGGGACGGCCCGGTTGGTGGGTGCTGTTGATGTTCATCCCGTTCGTTAACTTTGTCATCTGGATCATTGTTTCAATCGATGTGGCCAAGAGTTTTGGCAAAGGAACCGGATTTGGAGTCGGGGTGGCTTTTCTCCCGTTTATTTTTGTGCCGATCTTGGCTTTTGGCAGCACGCAATATCAAGGCGCGCCGGCGAAATGAGCCGCAGCGGCGGGTCTGCTCAGCCGCAAAAGAACCAGAAATCGCGTGTGAGGACATGCGCCTCTACCGGGTCCAACTTGGTTTTCGCTTTTCGTTGAAAGCCGCGATCCCTTCACGTGCTTCGGTCGATTCGCGCGCTTGCATGTGATATCTCAGCGCAAGATCGACATCTTCCTTCACCGAGCTCGACCAAAGCTCTTCGACAAGCCGTTTTGTCTGCGCGAGTGCGCCGGGCGCGCCTTGGAGGACTGAATTGGCAAACTTAAGTGCTTCGTTCATCAATTCGTTAGGCGGAACGACCCGATTGACCAATCCGATTTCCGCCGCGCGCTCGGCGTCGATCAGTTCCGAGCCGAGTAACAATTCGCGCATGTTTCGCTCGCCTACTTGCCGGCGCAAAAAGGTCATGACCAATCCGGCAACCAGTCCGCGGCGCACCTCCGGATAGCCGATCTTCGTTTTCTCGGCGGCGACGACAAAATCGCAGGCCGACATGATTCCCGCGCCACCCGCAACGGCAGCGCCATGCACTGCCGCGACCGTGATCAGTCGCGTTTGGCTGAGCGTGATCAAAGTCTTCGCAACCATCTCAGCAGTCGCGTGCGCCTTAGTTTGATCGGCCGCCTCCTTTAAATCCAAGCCCGTGGAAAACGCTGCGCCTGCTCCGCGCAAAATAAGAACGCGCTCCTGCGGCTCACCGGATACCACCTTGATGGCGGCGATCAGTTCGTTAAGCAGCTCGATCGTAAGCGCATTGCGGCGCTCCGGCCGATTAAGAGTCACCATCGTGATCTGCGAACTCAGTTTTTCGACAAGGACAACGGGCATACGGTCAGAGGCCAGAAATCAGAAATCAGAGTTCAGAGTTCAGGGATTGTGGATCTAAACTTGGATCACGCCAGTATGGAAGCGCGCTTTCGGGGCGGGGCGCGAGATGAATTGGAGGAGCTTGATTAGGACGTCGCGCGTTTCGTGTGGCTGAATGATGGCGTCTACCCATCCGCGCGCGGCGCCGTAGCGGATATCGGTCTGTTCTTCGTAGTTTTGTTTTACCTTCGCGCGCAGCTCGTCGAGTTCTTCATGGGACGCCTTTTTGTCGCCACGTTCGCGGGCGCGCGCGAGGATTGAGAAAACGGTGTCGGATGCCTGTGCTGCGCCCATCACAGCGTAACGTGCACCCGGCCACGCGACGATGAACCGCGGATCGTAAGCTTTGCCGCAGAGCGCGTAGTTGCCGGCACCAAACGAGCCGCCGACCACCACTGTGATTTTTGGGACGATCGAGTTGCTGACGGCGTTTACTAATTTCGCGCCGCTGCGAATGATTCCGCTTTGTTCCGCGTCACGACCGACCATGAACCCGGTCACGTCCTGGAAAAAAATGATTGGCAGTCCGGTTTGATTGCAATCCATGACGAACCGAGCGGCTTTGTCAGCGCTGTCGGAATAAATCACACCGCCCATTTGAATGCCTTCTTTTTTTGTGCGCACTTGCAAACGTTGATTTGCCACAACACCGATGGCCTGCCCGCTAATGCGCACGTAGGCGGTCACGAGCGTTTTGCCGTACTGCGCTTTGTATTCGTCGAGCGAGTCTGCATCCACGATTGAGGCGAGAAGAGCGCGCGCGTCGTAGTTTTTCTGACCATCGAGGCTAACCAAATCGTAAAGCGCATCCGGATCTTTTGACGGCTTGGACGTATTGCCACCAATCAGCGCGCCTGGCGGGCGCGCCCTACCAGGTTCCTGTGCTTCGGGCAGAAGTGCGACGAGCGAGCGCAGCCGTTTCAAACAGGATGCGTCGTCCTTCTCATAAAAATCTACGGTGCCGCTGATTTCCGCGTGCATACGCGCGCCACCGAGCTCTTCCTGATCGACGACTTGTCCGATCGCGGCTTTGACGAGCGACGGACCGGCTAGATAAAGGCCGCTACCTTGGGTCATTAAAATTTTGTCGCACAAGACCGGCAGATATGCGCCGCCCGCGACGCAATTGCCCATGATCGCCGCGAATTGCGGAATGCCGGCGGCGGAAATGACGGAGTTGTTGCGAAAGATGCGGCCGAAATCATCTTCGTCGGGAAAAATTTCGTCCTGCAGCGGTAGGAAGACTCCGGCAGAATCGACGAGATATATGATGGGCAGCGAGCACTCGAACGCGATTCGTTGGGCGCGAAGAAGCTTTTTGCAGGTCTGTGGGAAAAAAGCCCCGGCCTTCACGGAGGCGTCGTTGGCGATGATCATACAGGGAATTCCGGCCACATTGCCGATGCCGGCAATCGTCCCAGCGGCGGCAATGTTGCCCCACTGTTGGTACATTTGGTAGGCGGCCCAAAGGCCGAGCTCGAAGAAGTCCGCTTTTGTATCGACGAGGGCGGCAATACGCTCACGAGCAGGCATTCGTCCGAGCTTGCGTTGACGTTCAAGACCGGCTTTGCCACCGCCCTGGCGCAGAATTGCTTCCTGCTTCAAAATTTCGCGACTGCGGTCGCGTAGCGACTCTGTCGAGGGTGTGGATGGACCGGACATAGCGCGAAGCACGCTTAATCCGCGGGCAAATGTAACGCAAGCCTCTCGCTTGCGGTTTTGTTGGGTCACTTGCCGTTGCGAACGGCTACGCCGACTCAGTAAATGTCCCGGTCGGTCGAATAACCGGAATCCCCGCGAATAGAACGAAGCCGAGCGCGACTGCCGCGCTCTGATTCTGGGTGATTGATGCGTTCCAAAGCGACCTTGACCAGCAGTGGAACCGCAGCAAGAGCGCCAACAGAAACAAGCGCGATAGCGGCGGCTTGCCGCGCTGGCCGCTTGATCCTATCCGCCATCAACATTCCGATTCCCAACCCGAAAGCGGTGCGCATCAGCACCAGCAGACCGTCGAGCGGTTCAGAAGTTTTTGGAATGGATATCGGGAGCGACATCGCCTACTTTATACGTCTCGTTTACGGAAAAGAAACGGGAAAATCTGCGCAACTGCGTGTTCTTGCCAGCTCGTTGGTTGTTGCATCGACATGTCTAATCCCATCTATGCGCTTATTCTCGCCGGCGGCAGCGGGGAACGTTTCTGGCCGTTGAGCCGACGTGCTCGTCCAAAGCAGTTATTGCGCCTGGTCTCAGAAAAAGCGCTACTCGAAGAAACGGTCGAGCGACTGGAAGACTTGGTTCCACCTGAACGGATTCTCATTCTCATCAACATCGAACAGGAGACTGCGGTTCGCGAGTTGCTTAAGAATTTCCCAAAAGAGAATATCGTGGCTGAGCCGCACAAGCGCGACACGGCGGCGGCGGTGGCACTGGGCGCGGGCTGGGCCGCGGCGCGCGATCACACCGCCACAATGCTCGTGCTGCCGGCCGACCACCTGATCGCGGATCGAAATGCATTTCAGGAAACAATGAAAACTGCGGCGACCGCAGCGGAAGAAACCGGTGCGCTGGTGACGATTGGGATCAAGCCGACTTGGGCTTGCCCAGGTTTTGGATACATCGAGCACGGCGAGCCAGTCCGTTTGCGCAATCGCCAGGACAAAATCGCCGTTCATCGCGTGTTACGTTTTCGTGAAAAACCCAATGCCGATCTGGCCGAGTCATTTCTGCGCAAAGGGAATTTTCGATGGAACGCCGGGATGTTTGTCTGGTCAGTACCGACGGTCTTGAGCGAATTCAATCGGCACACCCCGGAGCTGGCCGATTTCATTTCGCAAATCCGCGCACCGGGAAATTTTGATAGAATCTTGTCCGAAAAATTCGGCAAACTGCCGCGGATTTCGTTCGACTACGCAATCATGGAAAAGGCGGACCGCGTGCTGGTCGTGGAAGCGAGTTTTGATTGGGACGATGTGGGCAGCTGGAGGGCGGTATCGCGCTATTTCAAAAACGACGAGCAACGCAACGCGGCAAACTGTGCGGTCACGGCAGTCGATTCGAGCAATAACATCATTTTCAACCAGGATCGTACAGCCGTTGCGCTGCTCGGCGTCCATAACCTCATTGTCGTACGTACACGCGATGCGATCCTGGTTTGCCATCGCCATCAGGCTGAAAAGATCAAAGACTTGATCGGTAAGCTGCCGCCGGAATTGCAATAATAGTGAATCCAATCCTCGGAGTAGATTTTGGAAAAGCGCGCATCGGATTGGCAATTTCCGACGAGTTGCGATTGCTTGCCCACCCACTTGAAACGATCGCGGCGGCAAGCAACACTGTGAAGTGGATTGCGCGGACGGTGCGCGAAAGGAACATCGACATCGTGGTGGTCGGAATTCCGAGAAAGATGAGCGGCGAGATCGGCAAATCAGCGAGTGAAGTCTTTGCATTTGTGGAGAAATTGCGAGCAACTTTGCCGTGCGAAGTCCTTACCTGGGATGAGCGGCTCACGACTGTTGCCGCGCAACGCGTATTGCGTGAGGCTGGGAAAAAAACACGTGCTACTCGCCGGGTTATCGATCAAGTTGCCGCGCAAATGATTTTGCAGAGTTATCTCGATCGCCAACGTGAAGCTGTTCCGGCAAACCAGATTTCGCACTAATCGAAATGCTGCAGCGACTGAAGTTCGTTGTGGCGTACGACGGAGAGGCGTTTGCAGGTTGGCAGAGCCAGGCGCACCGCAACACCGTGCAAGATATTTTGGAAAGTGCGTTTCGCAGAATAACTGATCAGCGCGTGCGTGTGCATGGTGCCGGGCGAACCGATGCCGGTGTGCACGCTCTCGCCCAATGCGCGCATGTCGATCTTGCGAAGCGGAGCCTGATACCTGAGCGTTGGACAAGCGCCCTGAACGCTCTGCTGCCGCCGACAATCCGTGTTTTGCGATGCGCCTATACCTCGGTAAAATTCCACGCGCGCTTTTCCGCGAAAGGAAAAGTTTACCGTTACCGAATCTGGTCGGCGCCCATTTTGCCACCGCTGGAGTTTGGGCGGGCCTGGCACATTTCAAGCAAGCTCGATTTCGAGATTCTTAACGCCGCGGCCGAGCAATTTATTGGCACTCACGATTTCGCCGCATTTGCGGCAAACCGCGGCAAACCGGAAGAAAACACCGTCGGAACGATCTATTCGGCTTGTGTCCGCCGACGCGGCCCGTGCATCGCGGTCGAGCTCGATGGCAACAGGTTTCTCTACAAGATGGTGCGCCTCATGGTCGGCTGCATGGCACGTTGCGCAGCCGGAAAATTCGCTATCGAAGAGATCAAAACGCGGGTCGCCACCGGACGAGCCACTGGCGGGCGGTGCGTCGCGCCTGCGGAGGGATTGTACCTCGTTCGAGTTCGCTACTGAACGAGTTGTGAGGGTCGGACTGGCCCTCGCGTTGGATTGCCGGGGCGAGTTGAAGTGGCAGGAGACCTGCTTGACGGCAATTATGGAAAATCTGGCACTGCCTGCCAACTCCGTTATTTCACACGAGCGCCGTTCTGGCTTTTTACGCCGCGTCGTTGACTGGCTCTTCAGCCAAAAGCATTTTTATCTTAAGCTTCTCTCCGGCACAACCGTCGGAGCGGTCGTTATCATTTTCCTGGCAGGAGTATTTCTCTACGTCACGGTGCGAAATCATTATCAGGACATCTTGCGTGCCCACACCATTAAAGTGATGCGACTGAGCGGACTGGCCGAGAGCGACATCGCCGAGATCGAGAGTTGTTATCGCGGTTTTCTGTTAACGGGCGACCAATCTTTTTTGACGAGTTTCGACCACCAGCGCGCGCAGATTAAGGATCGAACTGAAGAATTGACGTCGCTAATTCTGGATAGTCCGACGCAACGCGAACGGGTCATGAAGGTTAAGAACGTTGTTGAAGAGTGGCTTCAAAAGGTCGCGCTTCCTGAAATCAGTTTGCGACAGGAGAAGGGGGGAAGCCCCCCTAAATTGAGCGCCGGTGCTGCCGGAACGATCACTCTCGGAAACTCGTTGCTGGATCAGGCACGCGAAGTCCTCCAGTCGCTGCAAGACGAGGAGCAGATCGTCCTCAATCAGCGGATGCACGATCAGGAATGGGAGATGCAGTCGACGCAAATACTCGACTTCGTGCCAAGGCTGGAGCGCGCGGTCATCGAGATGGAAAAGGAGAAACGTGGCTACCTGCTGACCGGGGAAGCCAATTTTGCCGAGGCTTACAAGCGGGCCGTCGCCGATTTTTACACTTACAACGCGTACCTTTCGATCTCGGTAGCAGGTTCGCCTGAGCAAGCCGAGTTGCTCGCCGAAATCCGCTCGAATGTTGAGCGCTGGATCAACTCTTCCGCGACGCCGGAAATGGATGCGAAACGCGGCGGCAAAGCGACCGCTGACATTGCCTCAGAGGAAAACGGCGAACCACTCATGGTCAATATCCGCCAGATGCTGGCGAACTTCGCGAAAAATGAGCTGAACGTTTACGAATTGCGTTCCGGCTCCGCGAATCGCGAACGGATTTTGAAGACAACGGCTTTCGGCGCTCTGGCGCTTCTGGCCGTCGGGCTACTCATCGTTTCGAACAGCTACAGTTTCGTAATGCTGCACCGGCATGTGGCCAAAGTCGAGGCAATTGAGACGCGCATCCGATCGATCATCGAGAACATTCTAGATGGAATGATCACTGTGGACGAAGCGGGTATTATTTGTTCAATGAATCCGGCTGCAGAAAAAATGTTTGGTTGCCGCGGCAATGAGATGCTCGGTCACGAGTTCACGCGATTAATACCGAAGCGGTACCCTGGCGCGCACGACGGCAAGCCAGTGCCTTGTGCCTGGGCGGAGATTATTAAGTGCACCGGTGGGACCGCGCTCGCGGTGGGTCGAACACGCAAACACTTGAGCTTTCCGGTCGAAATTTCGCTCAGCCAGATGATTATCGAGCAACAAGTGCTCTACGTGGCGATGATCCGAGATGTAACGGAACGCAAACGCTTCGAGCACCAAATCGCGGCTGAAAAAGAGAGCCTGGCGGTGACGCTTCGCGCCATCGGCGACGGCGTAATCACGACCGACCTCCATGGGAAGATCATCATGATCAACAATGAAGCGGAAAAATTGACCGGCTGGACGTCGCAGGAAGCAATCGGTCAGCCGCTCAGGTCTGTGTTCAATGTGGTTGTCGATCTGGCCACCCAGGCGAAGACGCAGAAGAGCGGCTCGCCTACCGAAGCACAATCTATTCTCCAACATCTTCCCGAAACCGTCAGGCTCACCTCTCGTGAAGGGGATGAGCGGGTGATCGAACAAGCAGCTTCACCGATTCGTGACAATAAAAACGAAATCGCCGGCATCGTTCTCGTTTTCCGCGATATCACCGAGCGTCAACGCAACGAAGCCGAGCGCCGAAAGGCTGAAGCGTTAGACCAGCTCGGATTGCTCGCTGGCGGCATCGCACATGATTTCAACAACCTTCTCACCGCCATCATCGGCAACATCTCGCTCGCGTCCCTGCTTCTCACCCCCAACGACGAAATGGCGTCTCGTCTCGACGACGCGAAAAATGCTTCCCTGCGCGCACGTGATCTGGCCCAGCAGCTCCTCACTTTTGCCCGCGGCGGTGCGCCGATCAAAAAAGCGGCCTCTATTGGCAAACTGATTCAAGACACGGTGAGCTTCTCGCTTCGCGGAAGTCACAACCGCAGCACATTCCATTTCGAGGCCGACCTCTGGCAGGCCGAAATCGATTCCGGCCAAATCAGCCAGGTCATCGCAAATCTCGTCGTAAACGCGGATCAAGCAATGCCCAATGGCGGAACACTGCACGTCAGTTGTGAAAACTTCCGTTATACATCGACAACCACGCCCGCCATTCCCGATCTGCCGCCCGGCGATTACATCCGAATCAGCATCCGCGACGAGGGAGTGGGCATCCCCGAAAAATATCTTAAGCGCATCTTCGATCCCTATTTCACGACAAAGCCTAAAGGCAACGGACTTGGCCTCGCCAGCGCGTATTCGATCATCAAAAATCACAACGGGCTGGTCACCGTTGAGTCTGAGGTGCATGTCGGCTCGACGTTCAATCTGTATCTGCCAGCCACGTTGCATCAAGAAATGCATATCGAGCAACCGCGCGTAGGCAGCGAGGTGATTACCGGAACCGGCCGCGTTCTGATTGTCGATGATGAGGAAGCAATCCGCGCGCTCGTTGAATACACACTCACCCGTTTGGGTTATCAAGTCACCCAGACTGCAACCGCGCTCGAAGGCGTAGATATTTACCGGCAAAAATTCGAAGCGGGCGAGCGATTCGACGCTGTGATTCTTGACCTCACCCTCCCTGGCGGAATGGGCGGCAAAGAAGCTTTGAAAAAATTGATCGAGATCGATCCAACCGTGAACGCGATCGTTTCCAGCGGCTATGCTACTGATGCAACGATGAGCCGTTATCAGGATTTCGGTTTCCGCGGCGTCATCGCTAAACCATACGAAGCAGCGGAGCTCGGCAAGATCGTTCACGACGTCATTGTCTCCAGCCACGTTAACGTCGTGGAGCATTACGAAGACGGGCGGCTCGCCACATGGGTGGCGTAGAAATTGTCAATCTTTTGGTTGTCGATCTAGTCGGCGGCTGTCGCTAGATTCTTCACAAATCGAAAACCATTACGCCTGTAACCGAGGCGCTCGTAAAATTCGTGGGCCCCTTTTCGCTCGAAGCGTGTGCTTACCGCTACCCGTCGAATATCGCGTTGCGCAAAATCATTTTCCGCCATCACAATCAATCGGCGGCCGATACCATGACCCCGCGAGTCGCTTGCAACAACAAGCGCAATGATCCGCCCGCTTGGATCATTGTACTCGTAACTGTAGTGACAAAACGTTCCGATCATTCCACAGACGCGCCCCTGTTTAACCGCCACAAATGTGCGGTAGCGTGGATCGACCACGATTGATTCCATTCGCATTCTCATCTCCGAGCTCCGTGTCTTGTAACCCAGTTCTGTCATCAACGCCGCTAACGCATCGGCGTCGCCCAATTCTGCTGCCCGGATCGCAAGATCGACATCTTGCGCGTCACTCATCTAATTCCGCCGGTTTCAACCGCGGCAACAATTGCTCGAGAATGGTCGCGATCGATTCATCCACTGTTTGTTTGTCTGTGTGCACCACAATCTCCGGGTCTTCGGGCGGTTCGTAGGGGGCGTCAATTCCGGTAAAATCCTTAATCTGTCCGGCGCGCGCCTTTTTGTAGAGACTTTTTGTGTCGCGCGCTTCGCAAACTTCCAGCGGCGCATCGACAAACACTTCCACAAACTCAGCGTTGCCCTCGAGGGCGATCTCACGCGCGCGGCGCCGGTCCATTCGATACGGCGAGATGAATGCCGTAATCGCGACGACGCCTGAGTCGGCCATCAACTTTGCAACCTCACTCACGCGGCGAATATTTTCCACGCGATCTTCCGGCGAGAAACCGAGATTCACATTCAGGCCATGGCGAATGTTGTCGCCATCGAGGACGTAAGTGTGCATGCCGCGACTGAACAGTTCGCGCTCAAGCGCCTGTGCGATTGTCGATTTCCCCGCGCCCGACAAACCGGTGAACCAAATGACCGCGCCGCGATGTCCGCTCCGCACAGCGCGGCTGCGTGCCGTGATTTTGCCTTCGCTCCAGAAAATATTTTTGCTCTTCGCAACAGTGCGGTCGGTGTAGACGCCGCCGCAAATCGTGCCGCCGCCGCAAATCGTGCTGTCTTCTACAATCACGAATCGGCCCAGCTTTGGAATGCGCTCATGATTGTCGAGCACCAGGGGGCCGCGCGTTTGAATCGTGAGCCGGCCTACTTCGTTACGCGCCAGCTCTTCACGCCGAGAAGGAATGGTGTCCAGCGTCGAGGAGTCCATTACCTGCTCGATCGACACAATCTGACATTTCACCAGCTGCGTCGCGAGACGAAGCTCGTAGAGATGGCCGATGCGCAATGGCTCGCGTGCGATCCAGAAAAGATCGACGTGAAAACGGTTCGTCTCGATGGGCGTTTCGGTTTGATGTGATGCGACGTACCCCCGCTCAACGAAAATTTGTTCCGTTAACGTGATGCCGATTGAATCGCCCGCGATTACTTCTCCAACGCCCGGCCCGTTCCAGCACTCGATCGATTGGACTTTCGAAGTTTTGTTCGCGGGCGAAAACACCAGCTCGTCCCCCGCCCTTAATTTTCCTGTCTCAACCCGGCCGGCGATAATGCGTCGCTCATCGAAGCGATAAATATCCTGCACGCAAAAGCGCAGTGGAAGATCGACATCTTCCTTTTGCGGCTCCAATAGGTCGAGCGATTCCAGAACGCTCGGGCCGCGATGCCATTTCATTTTCTTGCTCGCGCTCGCGACGTTTTCGCCGGTCTTGGCCGAGGCGGGAACAAACGCGCGCACTTCAAGCGAAAGATCGACGAGAAACTTTCGGTAATCGGCCTCGATTTCCTTGAAGCAACGCTCGGAAAAATCCGCGAGATCCATTTTGTTTACGACCACGATGAGCTGCTTGATCCCGAGCAAGCTCAGCAAATACGCGTGCCGCCGGCTTTGCTCACGCACACCTTCGCTGGCCGCGATCACCAGAACAGCCGCATCGGCGCGGGACGCGCCCGTGATCATGTTCTTCAAAAATTCCTTGTGGCCAGGCGCATCGATGATGACGTGCTCGCGCCGCTTCGTCCGAAATCGGATCTCCGTCGTGTCGATGGTGACATTTTGTTTTTGTTCCTCGAGCAAAGCGTCGAGCAGAAACGCAAATTCAAACTCCATCCCTTCCGCAGCGCACGCCTTCTTCACCATATCGATCTTCCCTTCCGGCAACGAATCGGTGTCGTGCAAAATGCGCCCGATCAGCGTCGATTTGCCATGATCGACGTGCCCGGCGAAAACGACTTTCAACGGTTGTGCCTCAGTCGTCATAGAAATCCCTTGGCGCGCAACTTTTGCATCGCATTGCGTTCGTAATGGTCCTGGGCGCGGCCGGCACGTTCGGTTGTCTTAGTCGCCTCGAGCTCGGCGATGATCTCATCGATTGTCGATGCATTGCTCACAATCGGCTGCGTGATCGGGCTGCAGCCTAACGAACGAAACCGCTTTCCGTTGCGCGCGAAATACATCTGTGGAATCGGAATATTCTCGCGCTGGATGTAGCGCCAGATGTCGATCTCAGTCCAATCAAGCAACGGTTGCACTCGCACATGCTCGCCTTTCGCAGCAGTGGTTGCGAATTGCCCCCAGAATTCCGGCGGTTGATCTTTGTAATCCCATTCAAACTGCGCATTGCGCGGCGAAAAATAGCGCTCTTTCGCCCGGGTCGGATCTTCGTCGCGGCGAATGCCGGTAATCAGCGCGTCCCATTTGTATTCGGCAAGCACCTGTTGCAACGCGACCGTTTTCAGTTCGTGCGTCACCGTCACTGGATCGTGCGTCTCGTAGCCGACACCGCGCTGGCGTGCCTCGGTGTTGATTTTGACGACGAGATTCAGGTTGTGATGCTTGGTCGCCCACTGGCGGAACTCGAGCATCTCGGGAAACTCGTACGTCGTGTCGATGTGCAAAACCGGGAAGGGCACCCGTCCGAAGAACGCTTTGCGTGCCAGCCAAACAAGAACGTTGGAATCTTTTCCCATCGACCACGGCATGGCGATCCTTTTAAAAGCGTGATACGCCTCACGAAAAATGAAAATGCTTTGGTTCTCGAGTTCGTCGAGATGAGTGCGCAGTGAAAACATTCGGCAGACCGATAAGCAGGAATCGTTCTAATACAATCGAGAATATTTCGTGCAATGGTCACCGAAGGTAAGAACGCACATCCGGGGTGTTCGTCGAATCCGCTGGGATTCGGCTTGCGCCGTTGGCGTCGCATTCTAACCTTTCGTAGTGTCAGAAGCTCGCGCGACAGCTTACGATTCGAAAATCGAGGGTAACGTGATTTTTACGCGCTTCGATGCAGCCCTCAACTGGGTGCGCAAGAATTCGCTTTGGCCCATGCCGATGGGGCTCGCCTGTTGTGCCATTGAACTGATGGCCACTGCCGCTTCGCGCTTTGATATTGCTCGGTTCGGCGCGGAGGTGATGCGCTTTTCGCCACGACAATGCGACGTGATGATCGTGGCCGGCACCGTGACCTACAAGATGGCTCTGGCGGTGAAGCGAATCTACGAGCAGATGCCGGAGCCGAAATGGGTCATCGCCATGGGCGCTTGCGCCTCCACCGGCGGCATGTATCGCTCCTACGCCGTACTTCAGGGCATTGATCAGCTGTTGCCGGTCGATGTATATATTTCGGGTTGCCCGCCGCGGCCAGAAGCGTTGCTCGCTGGCTTGATGAAATTGCAGGAGAAAATCTCGGGCGAGAAATCGTTCGCCGCGCAGAAGCCAGGATTGATGAAAAAAGTCGAGGAAGCATTGGTGTGACCGGTCAGGAACTACTCGCATCGTTAAGCAAACTGTTCGGCGGGAAAATTCAGAGCAAAACTGAGTTTCGCGGCGAAACGACTTACATCATTTTGCCTAACGATCTTCGCGAAGTCGCAAAATTCTGCCGCGACGAGCTCTCCTTCGATTATTTGATCGACATCACCAGCATCGACAATTTCGGCGAGGAGCCGCGTTTCGAAATCGTTTACCATCTTTACTCGATGGCGCTCGCCGTTCATTTGAGATTGAAGCTGAAAGTTTCGGAAGAAGTTGGCGCAGTCGACACCGTCTCCGAGATTTGGCCGACGGCGAATTGGCATGAACGCGAGATTTACGACATGATGGGAATCAAGTTCACGGGCCACCCCGATCTGCGGCGGATTTTGATGTGGGACGGCTATCCGTTCTTTCCGTTACGCAAAGAATTTCCGCTAGAAGGGCTCCCCAGCGAAATGCCGGATGTCGCGTTTACCAAAGCGGCGTCACTCGAAGGCGGACCGTTCGTTACGCAGCCAAGCAACGCCACCACAAAAGACCGCGAACCACGTGCCCGCCCACCTGAATTGTGAAATGAACCTCTGGGCAGCGCTAACGTGCTGATGATCACGTCCCTCACGATCACGACCTCCCCTTAAGACCCATCACGCCGGCGTAAAGGCCTTCGTGAAGTATCATATCAATCCTGCCGGCCGCGCTGGGAATTTTCGCGCAAACCCGGCGAGTAGGCGTCGCGTAGATCGACAAATTCGGACGAACGGGTGGGGTTGGCCGGCACAGCTCGCCGCGGCGACTTGCATCCTAACGCTTCACGCAGCGGAAACCGGCGGCGCCGAGGCAGGCTTGCGTCTCTCGGCCATCACATCAGCTCGCAGTTTTTCGTCACTGGGCAGGGCGAATTTCGTTTCCTGTCTTGGATAAGCGATCCGCGTGTGCAACATCGTCATGAGCGTAAATCGAAATCTGGCCGCGATGATTTTAATTTCGCCGAGCGTGACATCGCACTCATCCAGTTGACCGTCGGCAATACGTTCTTCGATCAACTCGCTCACCAGTTGCTCGACTTTTTGCGGCGTCGGCTTTTCTAAACTGCGCGACGCGCTCTCGACGATGTCAGCCAGACTAATGATCGCGCTTTCTTTCGTTTGCGGCTTCGGTCCACGGTAGCGGAAGCTTTCTTCGCGAACTTCTGGAATATCTTCTTTGCGAATGTTCATGATTTTCCCGCCAGCGCGCGCGTCCTCCTGCTGCTGGATCGCTCGCTGGTAGAAATAGTAAACGAGTGAGGTGCCGTGATGTTCCTGGATAATATCGATGATGCGCTGGTTCAGTTTATACTTGAGGGCGAGATCGACACCTTCCTTAACGTGGGCGAGGATGATGAGTGCGCTCATGGTCGGCGCGAGATCATCGTGCGGGTTGCGTTCGAAACTCATGTTCTCGGTGAAATACTCAGGCTTCACCAGTTTGCCCACATCATGAAAATATGAGCAGACGCGGCAAAGCGTGGCATTGGCACCGATCGCTTCCGCAGCCGCTTCCGCCAGATTTGCGACGACGAGGCTGTGATGATAAGTGCCGGGTGCTTCAATTGTCATGCGGCGTAGCAATGGATGATTGAGATCAGACGCTTCGAGCCAGGAAATGTCGGTCGTGACTTGAAATAAGTGTTCGAGGAGAGGGAGCGCGCCGCCCACGATCATTGCCGTTACAATTCCATTGCCGATAGCGAATGCACTCTGCAGGCCAATCATTCCCCAATCGTTGGCGGTTGGTGGAAAGAAATTAATCGGGCCGATAAGGCCGAAGGTCAGGGATAAGAACCAGATGGCCAGACCAATGCCCAAGCCCGCGCGGATCAGCCTGCTGCGCCGTCGCACTTGCAACGTAAGCGAAACCGCCGTGAAGCCGCTGATCAAGCTGGTCACGAGCAGTGGCGCGTCGATCTTTCCAAACAACATGCTGCTCCAAAAACTGACGAAGACCGCGGCGAAAAGACCATGGTGCCGGCCAAGCAAAACACTTAAGACCAGCGGCGCAAAGGCGTACGGCGTAATCAATCCACCCATCCCGGGCGTGAGGAGGCGATAATTGCCGCTGTTGCAAATCGCCAAGAGGAGCTTTGTCACCGCGAGCTGCAGAAGGATAATTCCGAAAACAAGAAGGACGCGCGAGTTTTGCGACACCGTTTTGGGCTGATTGATCCATAGCTGCGTGATAGCCGTCGCCAGGAAGAGCAGCGCGATCACGAAATTTTTGGTCGGCTCGGGCTGCTGTCCGCTGAAAACGAGGAATGCCAATCCGGCAATAAATGCGCCGAAAATCAACACCTTCACGTAAACGGCCTGCTCCAGGCTCTGCAGCAATTCGTTGCGCGTGCTGCGGCGCCGGATTTTGCGTGAAGCCAGTCCTCGCCTAACGAGTCGCCCGCGCCTTAGAAAGTCAAACATGAGAGAGATTGCCGACCCTGTGATTCTCGCCGAAGCGGCCAGTTCCGCTAACACAAATGCTCTGAATTGACGCTGAGTGCAAACAGAAGGAGCTCATCGTGACCAAAAACGTGTCGATCCAAAATTTATTTCTGCGCAGGCATCTCGGGCGTGCGGTGTTGTTGATAAGCATTAATGATCGCGCGTACCAGTTCATGGCGAACGACGTCACGATCGGAGAAGGAAATCGTCGCGATTCCGGGAACATTTCTCAACGCCTGTAATGCCTCCACGACACCCGAGTGTTTGTTCGCCGGCAAATCGATCTGCGTCACGTCGCCGGTGACCACGCATTTGGAGCTTGGTCCAATTCGCGTTAGCAACATAAACATTTGTTCCGTCGTCGTATTTTGCGCTTCATCGAGAATGACAAAGGCGTGGTTCAAAGTGCGCCCGCGCATGTATGCTAACGGCGCTACCTCGATCGTTTGACGCGCCATTGCGCGTTCGATTTCGTCCGGTTCCAGCATGTCGCGCAATGCATCGTAAAGCGGCCGAAGGTAGGGCGCGATTTTTTCCTCGAGCACGCCGGGCAAAAATCCGAGCGCTTCGCCAGCTTCCACGGCCGGTCTCGTTAAAATAATTCGCGCGACTTGTTCCTTTTTTAAGGCCGCCACCGCCATCGCTACAGCGAGGTACGTTTTGCCCGTGCCTGCCGGCCCGATCCCGAAAACGACGTCGTACTTTTGAATTGCCTCGATATAGGCGCGCTGTCCTGCTGAACGTGCTACGATTGGCGGTTTGCGCGGCGAAGTCATGACCCGCGTCGCGACCACCTCACCGAGATCGTCACCGCGCGCCTCATTTACGGAGTCGAGCGCGTACTGAAATTCATGTTTTTGAATCGGCACGCCCTTTTGCCGGGCCTGCTCGAGTTGATCGAAAACTCGTTGCGCCTTGTCAATCTTCTCCGGCTCGCCTTCCAATTTCACCCAGCCTTCGCGCGTGGTTACTTTCACGCCGAGTGCGTCTTCGAGATTTTTCAAAAGCTTGAGATCGTTCGCGTAAAGCGACTGCAAATCGCGGGCGTTCTCAAAATGGAGCGTGCGCGTCTCCGTCATCTCCGAGCCGGGCCGGGAAGACGGACCACCCTCAAATAATCACGGCCCGCAAAAGCTTTCGGAGTTGCGAACATCGACAGTCGCCTAACTAGCGGAATCCGTAAACCAGCGCCCAATGCGTGCGCTCCTCCGACGATTCCTCCACTGCCACGATAATGAAATAGCTCCCCGTCACTTTCGGGATGATATGCGCCGCGGCAAAATGCCCCTTTTCCCAACTGTCCGGTTGCTCGGCTAATTTGCCTTCCGAATCGTAAATGTGGACGGAAATTTTCGCGCGCTCCACTTCCGTGCCCATCCAAAACCAATATTCATTGCCGCGGAACAATTGCTGACGCACCGCTTTCTTTTCGCCCGTACCCAGGTCGCCGCCCCAATAATCCTCCCGCACCTGAAAACCCTCCTTCACGTACGGCTCCGCCGCCTGCAAAGCAAAGGATTGCGCATCGTCCACCGAGCCGGACACGGCAAGCCGAACTGCGAGCAACACAGCAAAACTTAAACTGCAGCCCAGAAAAGATCGCCTGTTCATCAAGCGCGCTTAATCCTTCGTCACGATCCCGTTATCAAGCCGTGTCGTGATCTCATTGATCTTTCTCACCGAAGTCGATGGGATGGGTGCGTTGCCGACATCAATCATTGGCCTTACTTCGCCCAGCGCCTGCTGAATTTGCTTCACGATAGGCACGCTATAGTTTTGCGGCATCTCCTGCAGTTGATTTTGGAAATGCACGAGCAGGTCGGGTTGATGCAACAACTCCGCACCCTCGTCGGAGAATCGCTTGCTAACCACGGCCGTGAGCACTTCGGTCCCCCGCAACCACCCTCCGAGACTGACGAGCTGTGACAGTTTTTCGTCATGCAACTCATCCATTGCCTGCTGAACGCCTTTCTGTGTGCGATCCAATTCCTGCCGGACGTTTTGCCATTTTCGTTTGTCGGCTGCTTCGATAATTGCCTTGGCATGCGACGTAATGGAGCGTTCTACACCGATACCTTTCGCCAGCGTTTGCACGCGTTGACCAATTTCCTTCACTGCCGGAGCGTCTTCCGCTTGAACCGCAATGAAGCCGTCAGCGATGACCGTTCCCAAAAGCAACGCAACTCGCGGCCGGTCCATGAAATTCGCGCTTTTCTCAGTTCGGACGTGTTCTCGCCAGTTTACAGTGCCGAGCTTGTTAAGCGCGTCGAATACCTCATCCGGCAACGGTACCACGACATTCTCAATCTTTGCCGACAAGGTTTTTACGTCAATGTGCTGTGGCGCTTGGGCGGCGAGCGCGCAAAGCGTCAAACCGCTCAGGCCGATCGCGCCAAGCCTCAAATATCTGGCAAAAGGAATCATCACGAGGCTTCGACTGTTGATTTTATTTCTGTATTCAGGATTAATGGAGCCATTCTAAGCAGAAGTTCGCTTCGCACAAATCCGCACGCCTAACAATTTTCCAATCAAGATATGGAGCCCCGACGATTGCAGGAAATTCTCGACCAAGCGCCGCGCAAACACATCCTGGCGATCGGCGATCTTATGCTCGATGAATTTGTGTGGGGCAAAGTCGGCCGCATCTCGCCGGAAGCGCCCGTGCCCGTGGTGGAAGTGACCGGTCAATCCTTCTATCCCGGCGGCGCCGCCAACGTCGCGCGCAATCTATGCGAATTTGTCGGTCATGTCTCCATCGTCGGCCGGGTCGGAAGAGATGACAGCGGAGCGCAATTACGCGACTTGCTCGCCGGAGAAAAGATCGACATCGCGCATCTCGTCGAGGACGGAGATTTTCAGACGATCGTCAAGACCCGAATCATCGCACGGCATCAGCAAGTTGTCCGCGTTGATCGCGAGAGGGTTGCCAGTCCTTCCGACGAGCAAATCGCAAAAGTGGCTGCGGCGGTTCGAAAAGTTCTTCCTGAAATCGACGCACTCATCTTCGAAGACTACGGCAAAGGTTTTCTGGCTCGCGATTTAGTCTCGCAAATCGCACGCGATGCGCGCGCCGCGAGCAAAATCATCGCCGCGGACCCGAATCCACGAAACTTAATCGAATGGCATGGAATGACGGTCGTAAAACCGAACCGCACGGAAGCTTTTCTGGCCGCCGGAATCACCTGGTGCGATCCGGACAAACCGCCGGAAGAGGATGTCGATCTAGTGCGCGCAGGAAAAACGCTGCTCGAAAAATGGGACGCCAAATGCATTCTCATCACGCTCGGTGAGCATGGCATGATGCTTTTCCAACGGGACCAGCCGCCGCATCACATCCCGACCAAGGCCCGGGAAGTTTTTGATGTCTCCGGCGCGGGCGATACCGCTGTCGCGCTCTTCACTCTCGCGCTTGCTTGCAATGCCACTCCACTCGAAGCCGCTGAAATTGCCACCCACGGCAGCGCGGTCGTTGTCGGCAAGCTAGGGACCGCTACCGTCACGCGCGACGAACTGATCGCAAGTTTCGGACATGATTTCAAATGAGGCGAAACGGCCTGCGGTGTTCGTGGATCGCGATGGGACACTCATTCGCGACGCAGATTATTGTTCCGAGCCGAAACAAGTGCGTGTTTTAAAAGGGGTATCGGAAGCTTTGCGTCGTCTGAAACACCGCGGCTACAAAATCATCGTGATCACCAACCAGAGCGGGATCGGGCGGGGATTTTTCACGGTCGAGCAGTATCGCGCGGTCGAGGCGGAAGTATTGCGCCAAGTCGGACCGGATTTGATCGATGCAACTTATTTTTGTCCGGATGTGCCGGGACGACCGTCGAAATGCCGCAAGCCGTCGCCGGGAATGATTGTCGACGCGGCCCGCGACCATCATATCGATCTTGCCCGCTCGTTTTTCATTGGTGACAAGGAAATTGATGCCGAATGCGGTCACAACGCTGGCGTCCGTACAATTCGCGTTCGCACGGGTTTCGATAAAATGACGGAAGGCAGCAGCGCTGACTGGGTAGCGGAAGACTTGCCCGCGGCTGCAAAAATCGTTGTCGATCTTACGGATGAGTAAGGCTGTCGGAATTATTCCAGCGCGCTGGGCTTCCACGCGTTTTCAGGGAAAACCACTGCATCTCATTGCAGATAAACCACTTCTTCGACATGTCTGGGAACGTTGCCGACGAGCCAGAAGCTTGGATTCCTTGATCATCGCAACGGACGACATGCGCATCGCCAATTCAGCTTTCGAGTGGGGCGCAGAAGTCGCTTTGACCTCGCCGAATCATCAGAGTGGTACGGATCGGATTGCGGAGGTCGCCCGCAAAGCGAAAGAATTCACGCTCATTATGAACATTCAGGGCGACGAGCCGCTGGTCGATCCGCATTTGATCGACAGGCTCGTCGGGAAGCTGCGCTCAGATCGCGAGATCGAGATCGTCACTGCCGCACATCCATTTCAAAATCCAGCGGATGCTTCTTCACCACATCAGGTGAAAGTGGTTATCGATCTTTGCGGCAACGCGCTGTATTTTTCGCGCTTCGCCATCCCCTTTTCGCGCAATCGCACCGACCGTGTCATGTACTTGCGGCATCAAGGCATCTACGGATTTCGGCGCGCTACGCTGTTGCAATTCGTAAGATGGAAATCCACGCCGCTTGAGCGTGCCGAATCGCTCGAGCAATTGCGCGCTCTTGAAAATGGTGTAAAAGTTCATGTGCTCATCACGAAACATGGGTCACCCGGTGTAGACACTCCGGCTGACGCAAAAGCGCTTGAGCCAGCGCTCGCTCATGCGAAGCGAACTGGAGTCTGTCGATGAAATACATCTTCGTCACCGGGGGCGTGGTCAGTTCGTTAGGCAAAGGCCTCGCCGCAGCGTCGCTCGGAACCTTACTTGAAGTGCGCGGACTGCGCGTTGTTTTCCAAAAGTTCGACCCATATCTCAATGTCGACCCTGGAACAATGAACCCATTCCAGCACGGTGAAGTTTACGTCTTGAATGACGGCGCAGAGACCGATCTGGACCTTGGCCATTATGAGCGTTTCACTAATTGCGTCCTTTCGCGCCACAACAATCTTACCAGCGGCCAGGTTTACGAGACCGTCATCCTAAAAGAACGGCGCGGCGATTATCTTGGTAAAACCGTGCAGGTAATTCCGCATGTCACCGACGTCATCAAAGATCGCATTCGCGAACTTTCTGACGAAAGCAAATACGACATCGTGATCACTGAGATCGGCGGTACGACCGGCGACATCGAGGGTTTGCCATTTCTGGAAGCAATTCGGCAGTTCATCCTCGAAGTTAGCCCGCAGAATGTGGTGAATATGCATGTCACGCTCGTGCCGTACATCAAAGCCGCGGCCGAATTAAAGACGAAACCGACGCAGCAAAGTGTAGCGAAATTGCGCGAGATCGGTTTGCAACCGCAGGTCCTGATCTGTCGCACGGAAAAACCGCTCGATCGCGAGTTACGGCAGAAATTGTCGATGTTTGGCAGCGTTTCGGAGAAAGCGGTGATTGAGGCACGCGACGTCGAGCATACGGTCTATGAAGTGCCGCTGATGCTGCACGCCGAAGGGCTCGACAAACTTGTCTGCGATCTTTTGCACCTCCAAACGTCGGCGCCTGATCTCACAAACTGGCGCAACTTTGTTGAGCGCGTCATTAGCCCAAAGAAGCGGGTGAAGATCGCGGTCGTCGGCAAATACATCGATTTGCAGGACGCGTATAAGAGCATTTACGAGTCGCTCACCCACGCGGCGGCAAGTCAGGATTGCGGGATCGATCTCAAACTGGTCGATGCCGAATCGTTGCAGGACCGTGTCGATAGCCAGCTCAAAGATGTGGCCGGCGTTTTAATTCCCGGCGGATTCGGCGAGCGCGGCGTGGAAGGAAAAATCAAGGCCGCGCGTTACGCGCGCGAGCACAAGATCCCCTACCTTGGACTTTGTCTCGGAATGCAGGTCGCGACCATCGAATTCGCCCGCGACGCTTGCGGACTCAAAGATGCCAATAGTACCGAGTTCGAAAAAAACGTGAAGGAACCCGTCATCTCTTTGCTCGAGGAGCAGCGCGAAGTGCGCAATAAGGGCGCGAGTATGCGCCTTGGCACTTGGCCAACAAAGATCGTGAAAGGGACCCTTGCAGAAAAAATCTACAGTGAGCTCGAAGTTATGGAGCGCCATCGGCACCGTTACGAGTTCAACATGAGATATCGCGATCGGATGGAGGAAAAAGGGTTTGTGATTTCAGGAACGTCGCCGGACGGAACATTGGCCGAACTGATCGAGCTTCGCGATCATCCTTATTTCGTCGGCTGCCAGTACCACCCGGAATTTCAGAGCAAGCCAAACAAACCGCACCCGTTGTTCAAAAGTTTCATCCAGGCTTGCCTGGCCTATCCAAGCCGCGCGACGCCCGCTGCAACCGATCCATTATCGCAGCGCCGAGTCCCTCAAGAGGAACTTGTTCTGCAACGATAAGATCGACACTGAGCGCATCGAGCTCGTGCAAATAGCGGAATAGATTCGCGGCGGCTTCGCGAAGGTCTTGAGATTCGCTCAGGTTGCGAATTGCGACAAAACGCTTGTCTTCTTCAACCGCATTCCATGCGAGCAATGCGCAGCGTTGATCTAGGCTGGGTGAAAATGCTTTCGCGTGTTCGACGAGTCGCAGCGGTGTCGTCGGCGCGTAATGCGACGCCAGTTGTCCGGGCGCAGAAATCTTTTCGCGCGAGGCAGCGATATCGATCTTGGCAAAGGCGGACAATTGTTCCGCCGTGATTGGGCCGCGGCGCAGGACATCGATGCTGCCGTGACGAATCGTGATGATAGTGGATTCAATTCCGTGCTCAGTTGGTCCAGCATCGACAATTAACGGGATGCGCCCGCCGAGTTCATTTAAAACGTGCTGCGCGGTTGTGGGACTGACGCGGCCGAACCGATTTGCACTTGGCGCGGCAAGCGGTTTTGCAAATCCCCGGACAATTTCGGCGAAAACTGGATGCGCGCTGATTCGCACTGCAACCGTTTTCAGTCCAGCGGTTACAATGTCAGGGACAATTTCACGCTTGGGTAAAACCAACGTCAACGGACCGGGCCAGAATCTTTCCGCCAGTTCCAAAATCAATCGTCGATCTTGCGGGGGAAAATCGGCAAGTCTTTCCAACCATTCGCGGTCCGGCAGATGAACAATGAGTGGATCGAAGCGCGGCCGACCTTTCGCTTCAAAAATTTTTGCGACGGCAAGTGGATTTAGCGAATCGGCCGCGAGTCCGTAAACAGTTTCAGTCGGCACAGCGACAGTCTCACCGGCGCGCAGGAATTCGACCGCGCGTTCTGTAGCAGCGGTATGCCGAAGCATTGCGAAGACAGGCGACCGCGGGCGGCGATCATAGATCGCCCCGACAGTTTCTGTTTTCACTTCGGCACTCGCGCCGCGAGCACCGATTCGGTTTGCTTTTTGCGAAACGCTTCCAGATTTTTGCGAACGTTTTCGTCTGAGATCCCAATGATACTCGCGGCGAGCAGCGCAGCGTTTTTCGCACCGGCCGCGCCGATCGCGAGCGTGCCGACAGGAATTCCGCCCGGCATTTGAGCAGTTGATAAAAGCGAGTCGAGGCCGCCCAAGGCTTGCGTTTCGATCGGGACACCGAGGACCGGCAGGCAGGTGTAACCGGCAATTACTCCGGCTAAATGCGCTGCGCCGCCAGCCCCTGCAATGATTACACGCAATCCGCGGCCCACAGCCTTCCGCGCGAAATCGGCGGTCGCGTCCGGCGTACGATGGGCAGAGAGTACATGCGATTCGTTAGGCACACCCAACTCATCGAGCGTTCTTACGCAATAATTCATCGTTCCCCAGTCCGATTTGCTGCCCATGACTACGGCGACTAAAGCTTTCGATTTCGGCATGAGGCAACTGTATGGTCATTCCGGGAAACACCAAACGCGGCGAGATTTTGGGATCCGAGTTCGCTTGACGAATGAAATGGCCCTTGTGACGTTCAATTGTCGATCTTGACAAAATGGAATACACCGACGCACCAATTCAACCGCAGCCAGTCAGCACCGACACCATGGCGTGTCCGTATTGCGGCGCGATCCTGCCAAAGGACGCTGAGGCGTGCAACCGCTGCGATTGGACGCGCGAGGCGACTACACCAGCCGAACCAAAAGCGAGCGACGCGATGGCGATTCTGCTCAGCATCATTCCCGGCCTTGGGCATATTTACAAAGGTCACAGGGTGATGGGCGCGGTATTGCTTTTTCTCGTCACGCCAATCGCCATCGCATTTGGTTTTCTAGCGGCCTTCGCTTCTGCCGGATTTGGAATTGGCATGCTCGTTTTTTATTGGCTCGCTGTGATGATCCACGTCTGGGGAATAGAAGATCGTGTTGGCCCCACGTCGGACGAAGGCGAGCAATACTGAACGTCGTTAATCGTTAAATCGTTAAATCGGTTCGCGATTTACGAGTCACGGACCGCCGCGTGAATCTCATCCAAAATTTCGCGCAGACCGTAGCGAAATTTCCAACCCGGATAATGCGATTGAAATTTGCGCACGTCGCTGATCCACCAGATGTGGTCGCCGATGCGGCTGGCTTCTTCGTAGTTCCAGCTTAATTTACGTCCGCTGATTTCTTCGCATAGGTCAATCGCTTCGAGCACCGAACAATTGGAATAGCGGCTGCCACCGATATTGTAAACCTCACCGGCCCGCGGGGCACGAATGAATTCGGCAAATGCCTCAACCAAGTCGAAGCTGTGGATATTATCGCGAACTTGTTTGCCTTTGTAACCGAAAACGCGATAAGGCCGGCCGCTCACGGCGCAAATCATGAGATACGAGAGAAAGCCGTGCAGTTCGGTGCCAGCGTGCGCCGGACCGGTTAGGCAACCGCCGCGGAAGGAAACCGTTGGCATCCCGAAATAGCGTCCGTATTCCTGGACAAGAATGTCCGCCGCCGCCTTCGACGCGCCGAATATCGAATGTTTTGTGTAATCGATGCTCATCGTTTCGGAGATGCCCGGCTCGTATTCATGCCTGGCCTTGATCTCCCAACGTTTCTCCAGTTCGCGCAGCGGCAGACGGTTCGGTGTGTCGCCGTAAACTTTATTTGTCGATGTGAAAACGAATGGCGCTTCCGGACAAAAATTTCTCGCGGCCTCAAGCAAATTTAGCGTGCCGTTTGCGTTGACAGTGAAATCGGTCTGCGGCTCGCGCGCTGCCCAATCGTGCGATGGCTGTGAAGCGGTGTGGACGACGGCCGCGATATTTCCCCGGCGTTGCTTGAACAACTCGGTGATCGCGTCCACATCGCGGATATCGATGTCGTGATGTTCATAGCCACGGACATTCTTAACCAAAGCGTCCCGCGTCTTTTTGGTCGAAGCTTCCGCGCCGAAAAATTGCGCACGCATATCGTTGTCGATTCCAACCACGCGCGCGCCCTCGTTTGCGAAGTGCTTCACCGTTTCCGAACCGATCAATCCAGCCGAACCTGTGACAAGAATTGTACGCACGATGCCGATGTTAGCGCAAATCGTGCCGTCAAATCATTATTGCCCGAGAACCCAGGTCAGCTGGCCTGCGGAAGGATTTACTCGCGCCGCCGGGTACTGTGGATCGCCGCTTAAGACATGCTCGATCAGCTCTGCGTGCTTGTTGGCGTTCGCGAGAAAACAGACATGGCGGGCGTGATTGATCAGCGGAAATGTGAAGGTTAATCGCCAGGCGTTGAGTTTCGGGATAAAATTTGCCGCGACCCGCCGGATAGCTTCCTCCAGGGCGGCCGTGCCAGGAAAGAGCGAGGCCGTGTGCCCATCGTCCCCCAACCCGAGCAAAATCAAATCATGCCGGTAAATTTGTTCGCCACGCTGCGTCCCAACGAGACCCAATTCATCCTCATATTCCTGGGCCGCAATTAGCGGATCGATTTCGCCGCGCATGCGCATGATCGATTTCTCTGGAACAGCGGCGGGTCGGAAAAGATTTTCGCGCGCCATTCGGTAATTGCTCTGCGCATCATCCGGCGGAACGCAGCGTTCATCCCCAAACGTGATCAAAATTCTTTCCCACGGAAGATCATGCGCGACCCGCGCGATTTCGGAATAAACGGGACGCGGGGTGTTTCCGCCAGAAAGCGCTATTCGGAACTCATGTCGCTCAGCCAGCGCTTTGTGAGTAAGATCGACAATGAAATTTGCCGCGTCGGCCGCGAAATTTTTGGTCCGAATAATTTCGCGGCCCATTCCCTCAAATTGCGCAATGGGATTGGCCGCGCTTTTCAAGATAACGCTGGTGATATTCTTCCGCGCGCCAAAATTTAGGTACGGGTTCGATTTGCGTCACAATCGGTCGAGTAAATTTCGCAGCTTTCTCGGTTTTTGATTTTTCGGCCGCGGCCTTTTGCTCCGATGAATGATAAAAAATAACGGATCGGTACTGTGCCCCGACGTCGGGGCCCTGCCGATTCAAAGTCGTTGGATTGTGGTTCGACCAAAAAACGTCGAGCAACTGGAGATAACTGATTTGCGATGGATCGAATTCGACTTGGACCACTTCAGCATGGCCGGTCGCATCCGTGCAGACATCCTCGTAGCTCGGGTTGTCTTTGTTCCCACCCGCATAACCGACGGTTGTGGAAATTACGCCTTTCAATTTGCGAAAAATTTCTTCGACGCCCCAAAAACAGCCTGCACCGAATGTCGCTTTCTCTGCCGTCATACCGCATGATGCAATGGAAACGATTACAGCGCAACACGTGTAGCGGCGGACAGCGTCGTGGAACAAAGGAGCCTTGCGTCAACCGCCCTAAAGATTCGATACTGCTTGCCTTCGCCGCCGTCTGAAACAACATGTTGTCGATCTTATGCGTGCATCCACGACTGTTGAGCAAACTCGCTTCCCCCTTGTGGTTCGCCTTCTTAACAAGTGCGGCGCCATGGTGCAAAAAAAAGGTTTGAAATGGGGCGCCTGGTCGTCGGCCGAGCTAATCGCGATTGCGAAACGCCGTTGCGGCATTGATGATTTCGGCGGCGGCGAATTTTTCGAGCCCCTGTCTCGTTTGCTGGAATCGTGTCAGCGCGAGGCGCACCTCAACGTGATTGGGAAACTTGCGCTGCGCACCGATATAGTGCGCACGCTGTGTAACCGATTATCGATCGAGCGGGATCGACAGCTCCTTCCAGAAATTGCGAACCAGCAGATTCGACAGGCGGTTTTCATCGTCGGCTTGCCGCGCAGCGGGACGACCTTGTTGCACATGCTTCTTGCGGCCGATCCTGATCATCGTGCGCCGCTGTGTTGGGAAGTGATGTCACCCTCACCGCCGGCTGCAAATCACGAGCAGGAAAGAATCCAGCGCGCAGGCAGGAGTCTGGCCTCGCTGCGCTGGCTTGCGCCCACCTTTGATCACGTGCACGCAACCGGCGCTGAGCTCCCGCAGGAATGCGTTTCGCTCATGAGCCCGAGCTTTCTCAGTGATCAATTCGACACGATGTACAACGTGCCCTCTTATCGGGCGTGGTTTTTCAAACAAGATTT
>Ga0207684_10000409_pt1 | contig 57551 bp, 44 predicted proteins | sample KBSK5501metaG_FD_184342 | JGI IMG/M metagenome (GOLD analysis project Ga0207684, IMG submission 184342) | Corn, switchgrass and miscanthus rhizosphere microbial communities from Kellogg Biological Station, Michigan, USA - KBS K5-50-1 metaG... | ecosystem: Host-associated > Plants > Roots >... | reverse complement strand
CGTCATTGGCATACACGCCCGCGCCCTCGGGTCCGAACGTGAGGTCGTGCGACACCACCGTCTTGCCGCGGGACTCCGCGTCCTTGATGCTCGCGGTCGTCAGCCCCGGCACCTTGACCATCACCAGGTGGACGTCCTTGGGATCGGTCAGGCCGGCGTCCGCCATCGCTCGGTGTGTGGCTTCGGCAACCTTGCGGATCTGACCCATGCGGCCGACCTCTTCGGGCGGCATCGGTTCGGAGCCGGCCCTACCGACGACGAGCCGCTTGGCCTGGATCTTCTCATCCGGGACCTCGACCCACTCGCGGGTCACGGCCGCGATGTGCGGCGTGATCACGCCCGGGCATCCGCCCGAGAGGACGAAGATGACCTGCTTGGCCACGTCGCCGGCGGGAATGCCGAGAAACCTGCCCGTCCATTCGCGCAGCACGACATCGGCCCATACGCGGCCCCAGTCATCGTGGAAGCCCGTTCCTTCGGTCTTTCCCACCAGGGCGACCAGCGTGTCGGGCTTGATCTTTCCCTCATCCGCCAGCCTCTGCAGCCCGGTCGTGTCCGCGGGCGTGGCCATCGGACAGACGAACAGTTCCACGCGCTGAGCCTTCATCCGGTCACCTCAATCCAAACCTGGCGGGCGCTGAAAGCCGAAGCCGGCCATCTTCTCGAGCTCTTCAGCGAAATCGAGCAGCTCATATTCCTGCGCAAAGCGTCCGACGAGCTGGACCCCGACAGGCAGGCCCTCGTGCAGGCCGGCAGGAATGGAGATCGCCGGTGAACGCGCAAAGGTGACCGGCAGCACGAATTGTGTGTAGCGCGCCCACTCGTCGCCAAGGAAGGCCGGGACACGCTCGATGGGCATCGGGAGCATACCCAGGGTTGGCGTGAGAAGGAAGTTGAATCGGGTCTGAAGCGGCACGCCGACCGAACGGTTGGCGGCGTCGGTCGCCGATTCGAACGCTCGAAAGTAATCCATCGCAGTGAGCCCGCGGCCGTCCTCGGCGAGGCGCCGAATGCCCGGTCCGAACGTCGAGAGGTCGGCCGGAAAGCTGGCCATGCTCGCGCGGCGAACCACGCCGTAGCCCTGGGCGACGGGCTCCGGGTTCCACTGGATCGGCTCGACCTCGTGACCGGCCGACTCGAGCGCGGCCGCGGCGCGGTGGCAGGCATCCTGGCAGGCAGGGTCGACGCCGAACGGGCCCGAGTCCGCCATGCCGATCAGCCGCCGTTTGTAATTCAAGCTCCCATCGGGGCTCGTGGCGGTCATCACCGAGAAGAGGAGCCTCGCATCGGCGACCGATCGGGTCATCGGGCCGCGTGACTGCAGGACCGTCGCGTCGACCTCCTCGATCGGCACACGATCCGGCGTCGGACGCAGGCCGACGACACCGCAGCACGACGCCGGGATGCGGATCGACCCACCGGTGTCGCCGCCCAGCGCGACGGTTGTCATTCCCGCGGCCACTGCAGCCCCGCTCCCGCCGCTCGAACCGCCAGGCGTGATGCCCTCACGCCATGGGTTTTGCGTCGACCCGAACAGCGCGTTTGCTGTGCCGATGGAGGCCGCAAGCTCGGGGAGGTTGGTCTTGCCGAGGATCGCCATCCCGGCGGACCGAGCGCGCATCACCGCGACGGCGTCATCCTCGGCGACGCGGTCCCGCCACGATGCGGTTCCGTATGTGTAGGGCATGCCTTTCACCGGTTGGCTGTCCTTGACGGCGAGCGTCACCCCCGAGTACGGGCCGGCTGACGAATGCGCGTCGCGATCGACGTGGATATAGGCGTGGATGCGCGGGTCGAGTCGGTCAATAGCGTCGAGATGGGCGCTCACCACAGCTTGCGGGTCGAGCTCGCCCGCGCCCACCATGCGGGCTATCTCAGTGGCGGAGAACCAGCGAGCACCGTCAACTGTCATCGGTAACCGTCATTTTCAGCCGTGACGGGAATTGACTCCATAATTCAACGGTTGTAGAATTCAACCGGCGTTGAATTAAGTGGAGGAAGTACCGATGGCAATGCTCGAATCTTTCATACGACCCCTGCTCGGCGGTCTGCTCATCGTGGTCGTGCTCATCGGCCTGGTCGGGACGGCGATCAAGAACCCGCAGCCCCACGACATCCCGGTGGGCCTGGTGGGACCAGCGCCCGCGGTGGAGCAGATCTCGTCTTCATTTGGCGCCGCTGCGCCCGGGGCATTCCAGTTCACGACTTACGGATCCGAGCAGGACGCGAGAGCGGCTCTCGATGCGCGGATCGTCGACGGTGTCCTGCTCCTGGGTCAAGGCAGCCCGACTTTGATCAGTGCGGGAGCCGCGGGCGACGCCGCGACTGGAGTGATCACAGCAGCGTTCACCAACCTGTTCAAGGCGCAAGGGAAAACGCTGACGATCGAAACTGTGCATCCGTTTGCGAACGGTGATGCGCACGGCCTGATCCTGTTCTTCGTCGTCCTCGCCACGTTGATCAGCACCCTTGCGTCGCAGGCGCTCCTGCTCACCAATGGCAAGAACTTGGCCTTCGGCCTCCGCCTCGGTTTCACTGCGATCTTCGGCGTGATGGTCGGGTTGACGGCGATGGGGATGGCGACCTGGATCGCCGGTGGCTACGGTGACGGCTTCTGGGCAGCAGCTGGACTCGCCGGCCTGGCGTCGATGGCGGTCGGCGCGGTCGTCGGCGGCCTGATTCGCCTCTTCGGCGCAGCCGGCATCGGGCTGGCCGCCTTTCTGATGGTGCTCAGCCTCGTTTCGTCAGGTGGTCCGGTCGGCAGCCAGCTGCTCCCCGATCTCTACCGGGCGCTGGCGCCCTGGACGATCGCCGGCCAGCTGTACTACGCCATGCAGGGAGCGCTCTTCTTCAACGGGGCGGCGCTGGCGACGCCCGTCGCGGTTCTGGCCGGTTGGCTGGTCGTTGGCTTGGCGCTCGTCGGGATCGGCGAGCTCCCCGCCACTCGCGGCCGCAAGGTGCTGGCGACGGCTTAATTGGCGCGAACAGGCAGGCGCCCAGGAACGGGCGGCACGCGAGAACGCATCCTGGCGGCCGCCCGCTCTGATTTCGGCCGAGCCGGCTATGAAGGCGCGACGATTCGAGGCATCGCCGCGCAGGCCAAGGTGGATCCAGCCCTCGTCCTGCATTACTTCGAGTCCAAGGACGGGGCTTTCCGCGCCGCCGTCCAGTTTCCGGTCGACCCCGCGGAATTCATCCCCAAGCTTCTGGAGCCGGGCCTCGAAGGCCTCGGCGAACGTCTGACCCGCTTCTTCGTTGACGCGTGGGACTCCCCAGCCGGAAGCCCGTTCATCGCAGTGATCCGATCAGTGGTTGGGAACGAAGAAGCCGCTGCGCTGTTGCGGGATTTCGTGTCTCGCGAGGTGTTGGGCCGGCTGGCACGCGCGCTCGACCTCGACGAGCCGCAGCTGCGCGCCAGCCTCGTCGCGAGCCAGCTCGTCGGCCTCGCGATGCTGCGATACGTAATCAGGCTCGAGCCGATCGCATCCGCCCGAGCCGATGACATCGTGGCCTGGCTCGGGCCGACTCTGCAGCGCTATCTCACGGATCCGCGGGTGACCAGGCCTGGAAAACAATCACGCCGGCGGCGGTAACGGCATCTGCGCGAAGTCGAAGCAATCCGCCATCCCGTCGTCGGCAGCGGTGCGCGCGTTCAGCGAGGGCAGCCCGAACGCGTTCTCGCAGAACCGCACGAGACTCACATGCGAATGCCGGGCATGAGAGATGAATCCCGCCTTGGCGTACGGGCTCAACACGAGACAGGGCACGCGGCCGCCATAGCGAAACTGAGTCCCATCGGTCCATTTCTCGACTTCGGGCGGGTTGACGTGGTCGTACCACCCGCCCCAGTCGTCCCACGTGACGAAGATCGCCAGCTTCGGCCACAGCTCGCCCGCAACAAGGGCGGCGACCTGGGCGACAGTCCACGCCATCCCGTTCGTCACGTTGCCGGCACCGGCCGCGCGTTGGACCGGAGTGTCGGCAGGATGCTCTGAGAGCGTGTCGTCGGCGTACAGCCACGAGACCGTGGGCAGCTTTCCCGCCGCGGCGTCGACCGCGAACTGGTCGGACGTCTTCTTGTTCTTGCCGTTCGTGTACTTGAAGTAGTCGAAGGCATAGCCGCCGTAGTTCGCCCAGCTAAAGCCGGCCGCGTCCAGCTGCGCGGGCAGTGACGGCAGGTCGAACAACGGCGCCGGGTGAGGGTTCTCGATGATGGGCGAGTCGGCGGCGATCACCATGAGGTGATTGGGACTCGAGGGTCCGGCGACATCGGTGAAGTACGAGTCGCAAAGGGTGAACGAGCGCGCCCACGCCCAGTACTTCGGGATGTCGGCCTCGAAAAACTGCACACGCGGGGCTGTCGTGGCGTGCGTGAGCCACGCGGGATGGCGGTGATCCGGATCCTCATGCGGCGGGTTGGGGCTGTGGGGCATGGCCATTCCGTTGGCGCCGGGAAATTGGCCGAAGTAGTTGTCGAAGCCGTGGTTTTCCTTGAAGACGATGACGACGTGCTCGATCGGAGTCGTCGCCGGCATCAGATGCAGGCGCCCTGCTGGTTCGACCATTCCAGCTGAACGGTCCAGGAACCGAGCTGCTTGGTCCGCCAGGCGCAGATGTCGCCGATTTCCCCGTTGGCGTCGTCGTACCAGCCCTGGCCGGGCACCGGATCGGTCACCGCTTCGCACAGCTCGTGCGAGCTGGTCGACGTGAGCGCATCGAGCAAATGGAGCCCGCCTACGCATCCCGAGCAATCCGGGTACGGCATGACCGCGTAGTAGATGGCGCCGCCGATGCTGTCGTGGTAACCGCAGAACGTGGAGCACGAGAGCTGGCCGCCAAGGTCGACCACGACGCCCGGGGGCAGGTACACGAAGTACAGCGAGTTGGCGCTCGACGTCGGCAGCTTGGCGCTCGCGATGTCGGTCTGGATGAGGTTCTGGATGTCCGCGTCGGTGACCGAGCTCGCGGGTTGCGTGTCGGTGATGATCTCTGTGCCGGCGAGAGATCCATGGCCGATCTGCGTATCCGGCACAGAGTACTCGGCGAGCTGATCCATCAGCGGGCTGTCCAGGATGTAGAGGAAGAAATCGTTGATCCGCATCAGGAGCGGAGCTTCGCCGGCCTGCCACTCGGCGCCCCAGAATGCCGTGACCACCCGCACCGCATCCAGCAGCGGACCTCCTCTATACGTGAGCTGAGCTGGAGCCACCGGCGCAGCTGCCGGCCCTGGATGCAACGGAACGATTCGAATGGGTCGTGTAACCATCAGCTCATCCTCGGACTCATGGCATCCTTTCCGCAACCCGGCCCATGACAATCAAGGCACACGCGCGATAACCTGATTTCATGGACCCGCACGGCCCGCGGCCAGTCGTTCTAGTCGTTGATGACAACAAATCCATCCGCACCGTGATCGAGGCGTGTCTACAAGGCATCGATTGCGATGTTCGGTTTGCGAGCGACGGCCCTGGCGCCCTTGCGGCCATCGAAACCTCCGCGCCCGACCTCGTGCTGCTCGACGTGCAGATGCCGGTGATGGATGGTTTCGAGGTCTGCAGGCGCATCAGAGCGATCGCCCGATTCCGCCTGCTGCCGGTGGTCATGATCACGGGCAGAAGTCGTGGGGAGGATCGCGTCAAGGCGCTCGAGTGCGGCGCGGACGATTTCATGACCAAGCCGTTCGAGCGCGCGGAGCTCGTCGCGCGCGTCAGGTCTTCACTCCGGCTGAAGTCCCTCTACAACACGCTCGACAGCGCGGAACAGGTGATCTTCGCGCTAGCGGCCGCGGTCGAAGCGAAGGACGCCGCCACGGAGCGACACACGCGACGCGTCGCCGAATCGGCGCGTCACCTGGGCGCGCGGCTCGGACTGCCGGAACCGGCGCTCGATGCGCTCTATCGCGGAGGCATCATCCACGACATCGGCAAGATCGGCGTCTCAGAGTCGATCCTGCTCAAATGCGGCCCGCTCGACAGCGCCGAGCAGGACCTCATGCGGGAGCATCCCGAGATCGGCGCCAACATCATCGCGCCGCTGCACACCGGCTCGAACCTGCAGCCGATCATCCGGCACCACCACGAATGGTTTGATGGACGCGGCTATCCAGACGGTTTGAGCGGCGTCGAGATACCCCTGCTCGCGCGGATCATCTCCATCTGCGACGCATTCGACGCCATGATCAACGACCGGCCCTACCGCGCCGGCGTCTCGGTCGACCACGCCGTCGCGATTCTTCGCGCGGGCGCCGGCACGCAGTGGGATCCGCAGCTCGTCGCGCTCTTCATCGCCGAGCTTGGGGCCATCGAGCAGATGGGCGCCGCCTGACCCGGGACTAAGAGGCTTGCGCTGCTTTGGCGCCGAATGAATCCGAGCGCTGTCCAGCATTGACCGTGTAGGCGCAGCCGTCGGGAGCGCGCTGGCCGAGGGACTCGACGGCCACGTTGCCCAGGGATCTCTCGAGCACCCCCTCGATCAAGCCCGCGTGGAAGGTGCAGATCAGGGGCTCACGCCTGCACACCTCGGCGAACAGGCAGTTGCCACACTCGAGGCTCCCGCCCGCTCCAACCTCATACTCGCCGCCCATCTCGGTCAGGGGCTCGATGGCATCAGAAATCGAGCGGGCTCCAGTGCGTGCAAGGCCCGCGCCGTACACGCGGCCCGCTTCTCGAATCGCGATCCTTCCGCTGTCGCCGAGCGACTGGAACGATCGCGCCAGCGCCTCCGCAAGCACGTCGTACCGCCTCATCGGATGGCTGATCTGAACCGGCCCTGCCGTCAGGCGGTAGATCTTGGCCGGCTTTCCTGGGAGTCCACGACGTCGCTCGCTCTGCAGATAGCCGAGCGACACCAACCGCTCCAGGTGCTCGAAAGCCACAGAGCGGTGCACCTTGGCCGCCTTGGCCACGTCATCCACGCTGCGAGGCTTGTGATCGGCATAGAACCGAAGCAGGATGTCCCGCCGCGTGAAGTCTCTCAGCGCCCCAAGGGCGCGCTCCATGTCGGATGCCATGGGGCTCAGCATAGATCTTCCCTACAAGTTTGTCGGGTCTATTGGGTGAAGACCCGATTGCATTGGTCGATTGAACCTCCGTTAACTCATTGACTTGACGGCGCTGGTTTGAAAAAGTAGGCAGCCCGCAAGGGGAAAAGGATGAGGTGCTACGCATTGCGACGCGCCAGGGCGAAAGCCATGCATGCATCGTTCGCGGGCATCGTTGCAGCCGCGCTCGGCGCCGCCGCGGCTTGCATTGCGCTGGCGGCGCCCGCCCTGGGCGCCCTGCCCCTTCCTACACCAAGCGTCGCGGTCTCGCCCCCGAACCTTCCGCTGCCTTCGCCGAGCGTGCCCGCCATTCTGCCCTCACCGACACTTCCCGTGGCGACGTCTCCCGTCCCTACGCCCAGCCTGCCGGTGACGATATCGCCCACGCCATCGGTGCCCTCGATCGGAGGCTCGTCGCCGTCTCCTTCTGCGTCCGCGCCCGGCGGCTCGGGCGCCAGTGGAGGTGCGGCCGGGGGCTCGACCGGCGGCGCCGGCGGATCAAGTGGTGGACATACGTTCCCGGGCCTCACCATCCCGTTCACAAACATCGTTCTGACCTCGCCTTTCGACATCGGGCTGGCGGTGGCGCTGGCGGTCCTGCCGCTGCTGTTCGGAATCTGGATGCTCGTATTCGGCCGGACCTGGGCCGAGGCTCGGCGTGAGCGTGATGCGCAGATCAGGCTGGCGCTGGCGGCGGACCTCGGACTCAGCCCGCGCGAGCTGAGCTCGCTCACCACAGAGGGCTTGTTCAAGCTTCGGGAGCGGGCCGCCTTCGACGACCTGACCGGGGTGCTCCGGCGCGCAGCCGGCATAGCAGCCACCGAACGTGAGATTGCACGCGCGCGACGGCAGAAAAGCCCCCTCACGGTGGCCTTCGTCGATGTCGACGGGCTGAAGCAGGCCAACGACACGAGCGGGCATGCGGCAGGAGACGTTCTCCTGAAGAGCCTGGCCGCTGCGCTCAAAGTCGGGCTTCGCGGCCAGGACCTGGTGCTTCGATACGGTGGCGACGAGTTCGTCTGCGTTCTGCCCGACACCCCGATGAATGCGGGCGCTGAGAAGCTGCGGAAGATCCAGGCGGAGGCCAAGTCGGCCGGCTTCGGTTTTTCGATGGGTTTGGCGGAGCTGACTCGCTCTGATGACGTGGTCAGCCTTCTCGGGCGCGCGGACGGCGAGCTTTACGACGCGAAAGCTAGGCGGTCAGGGATTCACAACCTCCGCCCGGACACGGGCCGGGATCCGAGGCGCCGCCGCATCCCTGCCTGACCCGGGCTGGCGGCTATGGGACTTGACAATTCCTTACCTCTAGTGTTTAGTGGGTTGTTACCCGACAAACTCTAGAAGGAACAGCCGGGTGGGAGGTCTTGGTGACATGGCTAATTGCAGCCTCGCCGTTCCGGCCCTGGTGGGGGCGCTGTTCATAATCGCCGCTCCGGGGGTCTTCGCCGACTCGAACCCAGGTGTCCCCGGATTCTCAGAAGCCAGCCATCCGGTTTCACCCGCATGAGCACGCCGTCTACCCCTTCCCCTACGGCCCCGGCTCCGCCTGAGCCGGGGCAACCCATTCCCAATCGGCGTGCGCTGGTCGCGGGATTGCCACCTGGAAGCACGCCTGTCGTCCTCGTGGTCGATGACAATGCGGCGAATCGGGAGCTCATCGAGGCCTACCTGGCCGGCATCGATTGCCAGGTGATCTCGGTTGCCGACGGACCGCGCGCACTTTCAGTCATGGAGGATGTGCGTCCTGACGTGGTTCTTCTCGACATAGAGATGCCGGTCATGAGCGGCTACGAGGTTTGTCAGCGGATCAAGTCCAACCCCAAGCTCCGGCTTGTGCCGGTGGTCATGATCACGGCCTGGGGGAGGACCGAGGACCGGGTCAAGTCGCTCGAATGGGGCGCGGACGACTTCATGACCAAGCCCGTTGAGCGCGCGGAGCTCGTGGCGCGGGTCAGGTCGTGCCTCCGCATGAATGCTCTCCACGACACCCTCGACAGCGCGGAACAGGTGATCTTCGCCCTCGCCGCCGCCGTGGAAGCGAAGGACGTGCTGACCGAGAGGCACACGCGTCGCGTCGCCGAGTCGGCGCGGCATCTGGGCGAACGCCTTGGACTTCCTGTGGCTGCGCTCGACGCGCTCTATCGAGGAGGAATCATTCACGACATCGGCAAGATCGGTGTATCGGAGGCGATCCTGCTCAAGAGCGGACCCCTCAACATCGTCGAGCTGGAGAGAATGCGGGCCCATCCGTCCATAGGCGCGACCATCGTTGCGCCGTTACGGTCGGGCTCGAGCCTGCTGCCGATCATCCGCCACCACCACGAGCGATTCGACGGAGAGGGTTATCCCGATGGGTTGCGCGGGTCCCAGATTCCGCTTCTCGCTCGCATCATCTCGATCTGCGATGCATTCGACGCGATGGTCAACGATCGGCCGTACCGTGCGGGTCTGAGGGCAGACGAGGCGGTGGGCATTCTGCGCGCAGGCGCGGGCACGCAGTGGGATCCCCAGCTTGTGGAGCTTTTCATCGACGAATGGCCCCCTGCGCTCGACCTGGGCGCGGCCTGACCTGGCCTCCCCACCCTGTGGGGAGGTCGGCTCCGCGCAGCGGAGCCGGGTGGGGAGTCACTCCTACTGAATTGTCACTCTTAGTCCCATCGAGCGATCGTCGCGCGCGCGTCTTCTAGAAGTCGCTCGATGCGCTTTCGCGAAGCGACCATCACGGTCCGCGCTCCGAATCGCCGCGGTTGGACGAGGCCCGCGTCGCGAAGGATCTTGAGATGTCCGCTCACGGTTGGCTGGCTCATGCGCAGCGAGCGGGCGACGTCCATCACGCCGGAAGGCGCCGAGAGCAGCTGAATCAGGATATGGACGCGCGCAGGCTCCGCCAGCACCCTTAGGCGATCGGAGACGAATGCCGCATCCCTGACCTTTCGCACCGGCAGCAGGTCGCTGGCGGGTACGGCTATGTGCACATACTCATCGAGGTCGACGACGTGGCCGCCCGACATGCAGAAGTACAGCGGTGAGATCGCGAACTCGGCGCGATGCGTGAACAGGTTGTCGAACCCCAGTCGCTCGGCATCGGTGAGCGGGTGCCGAGGTGGCACCAGCTCTTCGATCGACACGCCCGCGTCCAGCTTTGCTTTCCAGGCGCTGCAGGCATCCGTGACAGCAGCCCGACCACTGCGCTGCCACGCGCTCGAAGCGAGCCGCCAGACCTCGACCAGGACATTGCGATATGTGTGCCGAGCCTTTGCATCGTCGTGGACCCTGCGCAGCCTGTCCGCGATGGCTGGACGATCCCGATCCGGCTCGGTGAGCATGGCGTGGACCACCGTGGACTTCCCGCCAGTCCTCGCGAGCCAGGCAAGGAAGCGCGTCGGCTCATCGTCGAACACGCAGCCCGCTTCATAGGCGGCGTACAGGAGCTCGGGGCAGCCCGCGAGCCCGTCAGCCCACAGCTGCTTGATCTGCTCCTGGATTGGTTTTCGCAAACGTCCGATGCCGGGCAGAAGGCTGCCGTCGAGCTCGGCCAGCGCCGGCTCGGCGTAGCGCGCCGTTTGGGTCAGAAGATTCAGCAGCCAGGCCAGCTCGGACGGGGCGGATGGCGACACCTCCCGATACACGGGCTTCCCGATCGCGATCGGCATGCTGGGTCATTATGCGCCCCATCATCGGTCCAGCCCGATGGCTGATATTGCCCAATCGCTTGACAGATTGCCCAAGGCCGATACATTGCTCGTGGGTGGGAGCCGTCAGATTGGACCCGACCGCATGCGCCGCGGTGTAGTCGCGAGCGGCGTCGCCCTGGTCGCATTGGCGGCGATCGGTGGCGCTGCTTTCCTTCTGCTTGGCTCGCATCAAGCCCCCGCACCGCTCGCGCTCGGCTCGCCCGCGGCGTCCGGCTCGACAAGCAGCCTTGCCGGCGATTGGAAGGTTGGGGGCGGCTCCGAGGCCGGTTACCGGGTGAGTGAGCAGTTCATCAATCAGCCTGCACCCACCGAGGCCGTGGCGCGGACGACCGAGATTTCGGGCGGGCTTCGGGTTCAGGGTTCCGGCTCAACGCTGCAGGCGAGCAATCTCCATTTCACTGCTGATCTCGCTGCCCTGGTGAGCCAGGACAAATACGCGAACTACCAGGTCTACCAGCGAGATTTCTTCATCCGCACGATCTATCTGCAGACCGATCAATTTCCGAATGCGGACTTCAACGCGTCTAACGTGAGCATTCCGTCCGGAATCGAGACCGGCCCGGTTTCCATCACCGTCTCAGGCAAGCTCACGGTCCACGGGGTCACCAAGTCGGTGACGACCCAGCTGCAGGCCCAGCGCAGCACGAGCGGAATCGAAGTCGCCGGCTCGATCAACGTCGACATGCGGGACTTCGGTGTCGAGGTGCCGAGCATCTCGTTCACGCAGGCCCAGCCCGGGGTCGTCATCGAATACCACCTCGTCCTCGTCCACGCCTAGCCGCCGGACGCTTTTCTCAGACCTGAAAAAGCCCCGGCTACTCGTGCCGCCACACGGGCGTTGTTGACGACCAGGTCGACGTTCAAGTCGAGCGACTTCCCATTCGACAGCTCGGCGACGCGGGCCAGCAGTCGTGGCGTGAGATCCGGACCACTCACGTCCGCCAGCTCGCGAACGGCGCGCTGTACCAGCTCCTCCGCGCCCTCGAGCTCGGCGGGCGGGGGTATCGCGATGACGACGCCTCGCGTGCCGGTCGCCCACGAAGCCTGGAGCACCCGGGCGACGTCGATGGGCTTGTCGACCCGCGCGCCGACGGGGCAGCCGCTGTGCGCTGAGTAGAAGGCCGGAAATTCGCCGGTTCCGTAGCCGATCACGGGGACGCCGAAGCTTTCCAGCCGCTCCAGCGTCAGCGGCAGGTCGAGGATGATCTTGGCGCCGGCGCAGAAAACGGCCGTCGGGGTTCGGCTCAGCTCCATCAGATCCGCGGAGACGTCCTCGGGATGGCCGCGATGCACGCCTCCGATGCCGCCGGTGGCGAAGAATCGCACCCCGGCCATCGTCGCCGCCCGCATCGTCGCCGCCACAGTTGTCGCCCCGACCTGGCGTAGAGCGATTGCCCAGCCCAGGTCGCGGGAGCTCACCTTGGTCGCGCCCGCGGCTACGCGTTCCAGCTCTGCGTCGGTCAGACCGACGCGAAGGACTCCGCCGAGCACGGCCACAGTGGCCGGAACCGCGCCTTCCTCCCGGATCGCGGCTTCGCTTTCACGCGCCGCCCGCAGGTTGTGGGGATGGGGAAGGCCCTGGCCGACTATAGAGGTCTCGAGCGCCACGACCGGACGACCGTGGGCGAGCGCGTCGACGACCTCCGTCGAGACCCGAAGCAGGTCGCTCATTTGGGCCGCGCGCCCATTTTGGCGGCCGCGTCGGAAGCCATCTCGACGGCTTTGCGCGCGGCATCGATGTGGGGGGCGCCCTTGAGGTAGGAAACGCAGAAGGAGGCGGCGAAGGCGTCGCCGGCGCCGGTCGGGTCGACACTTTTCGTGCGCCGCGCGGGTACGACGTCGCCGAGCACCCTGCAGCCGGCCGGGCCGAGCTTGATCACCGGCACCTTGGCCAGTCGCTCGAGCTCTTCCATCGGGACGCCCAGCGCCTCCGCCTCAGGCTCGGTCGCGAACAGCAGCTCAGGACGCAGGCGTTTGAGCTCGCCGGCCATCCGGGCCGCGCCATATTCCTTCAGCCCGGCAGCAGACGAGAGGTCGATGGACAAGACGCCGCCCCCGCGACGGACCAACTCGATCGCGGCCTTGGCCGCTGAGGCGATCGGCTCCACGAATAAGGAATAGGCAGGCACGTGGATGAGGCCGGCGTCGGCGAACCACTCTGCGCGCAAGTCCTGCGCGCGGAGGCCGACGCTGGCGCCGCGCTGGGTCGCCATCGTGCGGTTGCCGGCGGGGCCGACGAGGACGGCGATGACACCGGTCGGCTCGGGCGCGTAAACCGGTCGCACCTCCACTCCGATCGCCCTGAGCTCCGCCACCAGGCGGTGGCCGCTGTCGTCGTCACCCACCCGGGCGATCAATCGCGCCGGCTCCCCGAGCGATGCGGTCCAGGCACAGAAGTTGGCGGCCTGGCCACCTCCGCCGATCCGAATGCGCGAGGGATTGTCGTCGTCGACACGCAGCGGGCCCTCCGGCACGATCGTGATGTCGACGACCAGGTCGCCGATCGAGAGGATCATCTGGGGGCTGAGAATTATGCGGGTGGTTCCAGGATCCTGATGGCGACGTCGATGTTCCCTCGCACGGCGTTGGTGTAAGGGCAGCGCTTGTCAGCGCCATCGACGAGCTCTTCTGCCACAGCCCGATCTTTGATCGATGGAAGCCGTACGTCGAGCTCGGCCGTGAGACCAAACCGGTTCTCGATCGGACCGATGCCGATCCTTGCGGTGACGATCGAGTCATCGACCCCCGAGATGCTCTTGCGCCGGGCGATGCTCATCATCGCGTTCTGAAAGCAGGCTGCGAACCCGGTGGCGAAGAGCTGCTCGGGGTTGGTTCCCGGACCTCCATCGCCGCCCATCTCAGTGGGGGAGGAGAAGTCGACGTCAACACGACCGTCGCTGCTGCGCCCGTGGCCTCTGCGCCCACCGGTCGCCGTGGCCTCCGCGGTGTACAGGACCCGAACGGTTTGACTCGGCGTGGTGCTCATGAGCCAAGGATAGGATCAGCCGGATGACCATGACGGCGCAGCCTGTTTCGGAAACGGGACCAGCGGTTCTCGAGATCGGCCTTCTCCTTCTGCTGGCGGTGGCCGCCGGATGGCTGGCACGCCGGATCGGCCTTCCAGCCGTACTGGGCTACCTGGTGGTCGGCCTGATCGTCTCGCCGTTCACGCCGGGTTACGTGGCCGATCGCAACCAGCTCCAGGTGCTGGCTGATGTGGGCGTGGTGCTGCTGCTTTTCGAGGTCGGTATCGAGATCGACCCGGTGCGGTTGATACGCAATCGAAGCGCCGTCTTGTGGACGGCCCCGGTGCAGGTGCTCTTGACCACGTTGGTTGCGGGCGGGGCCTCGCTAGCCCTCGGGCTGGCATTTAGCGGCGCGTTGCTGGTCGGGCTGTCGGTCGCGATGTCATCAAGCGTTGTCGTCATCAACATCACTCGAAGCCGGCGGCGCACCACGAATCAAGCGACCGACGAGGCGCTGCTCAGCTGGAGCGTGATGCAGGACATGATCGGCGTTGCCCTGGCCCTTCTCGTGATCGCGTTCTTCGGCCTCGGCTCGCGGCCGCCGCTCGTGGCGGCGGGAGTGATCGTGGGTTACACGGTCCTGGTCATCGTCGCAGCGTGGGTCCTGCCGCGCCTGCTCCAGGTGCTCAAGGCCGAACATGATTTGTTTCTGATGCTCTCCGTCGGCGGCGGGCTGGCGCTCGCAGGACTGGGCGCGAGATTCTTCGACGTTCCGCTCGCTCTGGCGGCCTTCGTGTCGGGCCTTGCGATCGGTGAAAGCCCCGCCGCGGCCGAGGCGCGGCAGCGCATCCTGCCGTTCCGAGACCTGTTCGCGGTGCTCTTCTTCGTGCTCCTGGGCAGCCTCATCGATCCCGGAGCGCTTCCCCGTGCGCTGCCGTGGATCGGTTTCTTGCTGGCGTCCGTGGTCCTCGCCAAAGCGCTTCCCGCCGCCGGTCTGAGCCGGCTCGCCCGTCTGCCCGACGTCCACCACTGGCAGCTGGGCATCGGCCTCGGTCAGGTGGGCGAGTTCAGCTTTGTCCTGGCGGGCATCCTCCTCACGCGGGGACTGATTCCCACAGAGCTGTTCACCGCCATGTTGTCGACGGTCGTGCTGACGATCGCGGCATCCGCCGTCCTTGTTCGGGTTGGAAAACGACCGGCTGCTGTGGCCGCCGGCTAGTCCGGGCCGCGCGGAAGGCGTTCGAATCCAGTCGGCGGCGGAATCGTGAGCATCCGTCCGTCATCGGTGCGAACGATCTGCCAGCCGCCTTCGTGCACCATCCAGTGATGCCGGTAGCAAAGAAGAGTGAGATTCGGGAGGTCACCGGGCCCGTTGTGGATCCAGTGGATGAGGTGATGGCCTTCGGTCATGCTCACGGGCCGGTCGCATCCCGGCCAGGTGCAGCCGCCGTCGCGGACCTTGAGCGCCTTGCGCTGGGGTCCGGAGATCGTCCGCTTGGCGCGCCCGACGTCGATCACGGTCGAATCGGAGCCGAGGACGATGCGCGTCACCGCGCAGTCGCACGCGATTCTCTCAACAGCTTTGGCCGAGATCGGCAGCGAGAATTCCATGGTCGCCCCCGCCGCACCAGGCAAGCCGAGCAGGGTCTCGAGTGAGGCCGTGACCTGCAAGTGTGCTCGCTGCGGCACCAGGCCGTTGTCAAGCGCACGCATGCAGAGGTCAACGAGAGCGTCAGCCATTCGGCGGTCATGCCGGCGGTCGTCGGCCTTGCCGGCGCGCTTGGCCAAAGGCTCCAATGCGGTGACCACGGCGGCGCCCCCGACCTTGTCCAGGGTGGCATCGATGTGGACCGTGCCGTCCTCGTTGGGAGTGATGCTCAGGCTTCTCGCCTCGACACCCTGCGCCTCTTCATTCGCACACCCCTGCGGGTCAGCGGCGTGCTTCGCGTGGTAGTAGTCATCACGAAAGCGGGCGATGCCGTGCTTGCGCGCCTGACGCAGTAGAGCGTTCTCGTCAAGACGCTCGCCGACCGCAGCCGAAGTGTGGGCGATGAGCGCGAAGTGGGCGAAGCCGATCTCGCCGGCCGCCAGCGCCCTCGCGCTCTGGCCCAGCCGGGCTGCCTGCTCGCCCGCGCAAACACGATCACAGGCCGCCGCCCCGCTCATGTGGCAATTGGCCTTGAGCCAGGAGATGGGGCTGTCAGCGCCCTGCCAGTCGTACTCATCTGTCCGGGCGAACTCTGCGGCGAGAACGGAGAACTCGAACTCGTCCTGGTTGATCTTCTGGCGACGCCGGATCAGCTCGGCGGCGATCTCCTCGCCGGCTCTGGGTGCAACTCCCCCCGCCCCACTATCCATGCTGAGAATTGTACGAACAAACGTTTGGAGAGTCAAGAAAAGGCCGGTGTTAATTTCGCGCCGCTATAACTCCCGCGGGCTCATAGCCTTCGGGCCCCACCCTCACACCCTTTTCCCAGTCTTCCGTCCGTCCTCTAAGGCGAAGGAATGATGAAAGGCACCACGTAGGCCTCGATCATCGCCACCACCCCGACCAGGGCGGTCAGGATCAGGCTGTACCGGATCACCCGGGCGAAGATCTCGCCCTCCGCGCCCACCTTGTTCACCCCCGCCGCCCCGACCGACAGGTTCTGCGGGCTGATCATCTTGCCCATCACGCCCCCGGACGAGTTGGTTCCGGCGGTGAGGATGGGGCTGACATTCCCCAGCTGCTGGGCGGTCTGGGCCTGCAGTGCGCCGAACAACGTGTTTGACGACGTGTCGCTACCCGTGAGGAACACACCCAACCATCCAAGGAAGGCGGCTACGAATGGGAACACGAATCCCGTCTTGGCGAAGGCAAGGGCCAACGAAGAGGTCATGCCCGAGTAGTTCATCAGCTGCGCGATCGCCAGGATGAAGGCGATCGTCACAACGGGCAGCGCAAGCTGGCGCAGCGTCTTGGCATAGACGGTCACGAAATTGACGCGGAGGCGCCGAGCCCGCATCAACAGGAACGCGACGATCCCCGCATAGAGGACGAGGGACCCCGCGGCGGCAAGGAAGTTCCAGTCGAACGCCAGCGGATACGCGGTCGACTTGGAGACGATCGGCTTTTCCCGGTAGATCAGCGACACCGGCTGGCCCTTGACGACCTCGTAGGTGCCCGGCCACAGGAAGTTCCAGTCGGGGAACTTGAAGGCCTGCCGGTCCTTGGCAGGGTCGGGCCCAATCCAAGGCAGCTTGCACAGGGCAAACCCCGGCGTGCCGCATTTCAAGTCCGCTGTGACGTTCCACGGCGTGTGCAAAGCCGTCTTCGGATCGTTGGCGGGATGGCCGGACCAGAACGGCAGGTTGCCCATCTGGCCGATGAGGATCACGACCACCAGGACGACGTACATGCCGAGCGCCCACGAGACCTGGCTCGTCGTGGCTCGCCCATCAGCGCCTGGTTTCCCCTTCTCAACCGCCACGCCGGGCAGGTCGGGCTCGCTCGATCGTGCGCCCGCCACCCGCCGCGGAGCCGACGCCACCGCCGGCTCGGTCGTGAATCGGTACACCTGCGCCGGCCGCCAGAACCTCAGCAGCAGAGCAAGACAACCCATGGAGACGAGGGCGGCAAGGATGTCGGTCAGCTCGGGGCCGACGAAGTTCGACACGAGGAACTGCACGATGGCAAAGGACACGCCGGTCACCAGCACGGCTGGCAGAATCTCTCGCATCCGCTTCCAACCGGCCAGGACGATGATCAGGTACGCGGGGATGATGATCGAGAAGAGCGGCAGCTGGCGGCCGACCATGGCCGACAGCGCAAGCGTCGTCGCGGTCGTGTCCTTGTGGAGGATCGGCGCTATGAGGCCGCCCAGGGTGACGACCGGGATCCCGATCGAGCCAAAGGCGACTGGCGCGGTATTGGCCAGCAGCGCTAGAACCGCGCCCGTCACCGGCTCGAAGCCCAGGCTGGCGAGGATGGAGGCAGTGATCGCCACCGGGGCTCCGAATCCAGCAATCCCCTCGAGGAGGGCGCCGAAGCTGAAGGCGATCAGCAGCGTCTGGAGCCGCCGATCCTGCGTCAGGCGCGTGAGCGCGCTTCGTATGTGGTCGAAGTCGCCGCTGGCGACCGTCAGGTTGTGGAAGAAGACCGCGTTCAGCACGATCCAGCTGATCGGCCAGAGGCCGAAGGCCATGCCCTCAGTAGCGGTGCCGACGCTGATCCCGAAGGGCATGCCCCAGACCAGCCAGCCGAGGACGAAGGCGGTGAGCATAGCCGTGATTGCGCAGATCCACGCGGGGAGGCGCAGCACCGCCAGCATGACGAACAAGACGTAGAGCGGGAGCCCAGCCACAAGGGCCGACAAGAGGAGGCTGTTTCCCACGGGTTGATAGGACTGGTGGAATGTGAGCAAGACCCCCATCTTTCCCCCTTGTGCGCCCTGCGCGTGCCGGGAGCACCCCCAACATCGACTAACGGACGGCTGCGACCCCACAATTCAACGCCTGTCGCTCGAGTCTTGCAACTTGCGTCATCGCTCTGTATCGACGCGGATCCCTCGCGGAACGGTGCCGACTTTGACGCGCTCGCCCTCGACTGAGAAGTCCAGCCGGTGGGCGCCAAAATGCAGGCCGCTAACCTCGATGCGTTTCCACAACAATGTCTCGACCGGCGCGATCCGCAGCACGCCGCGGGTGGCGTCGGCCTCGAGCCCGAGCAGGGCATGGATCATCTGAAACGCGGAAGCTGCGCCCCAATTCTGTGGTCGGCAGCTCGCTTCGTAGTCCTCCGGAAGCCGGCCGCGGACCCGATCCGCGCCGGAGAACAGCTCCGGCAGCCGCCGATCCGCGTAGGCCATGCCGGATTCCAGCGTGGCCCGCGCCACCATCTCGGCTTCGGTCGCGAACCCCGACAAGCGCAGGCCGGCCGCGGCCAGGGCGTTGTCGTGCGGCCACACCGACCCGTTGTGGTAGCTGCGCGGGCCGTAGTTGATCGCCCGTGTCGACAGCGTGCGGATCCCCCAACCGGAGAACAGCTCTGGCGAGACCAGACGCTCGGCGACGGCTCGAGCGTGGGCGGGCGCCAGGATCCCGGCCCACAGACAGTGACCCGGGTTGGACGTGATCGCCTCCACGCGCTTTTTGCGCCCGTCGAGCGCCTGGGCGACGAAACTCTCGCGAGGCATCCAGAAATCACGTTCGAAGCGGCTCTGGAGCTCGGCGGCCCGTCCCTTCAGCTCGGGACGCTTGCGCGCCAGTCCTGACAGAGCGCGATAGAGGTAGCCCTGGACCTCGCACAGCGCGGCCGGGCGGAGCACATCCGTCCCGTCCACGTTGGTAAGCGAGTCGTTCGAATCCTTCCAGCCCTCGTTACGCGCTTCGACGCCGATGCCGTATTCGAGGTAGCCGTCGCCGTCCTTGTCCCCGTACGACTCGCACCACGCGAGCGCCGCCTCCGCGGCCGGCCAGAGCTCGTCGAACAGGGCGGTGTCGCCTGTCCAGTCGAGTATGTCGGCGAGGACGCAGAGAAAGAGCGGGGTCGCGTCGACGGTCCCGTAGAGGATGGGTGGCCACAGACCTCGCTCGACTACCTGGCCGTCGCGGACCTCGTGCAAGATCTTGCCCGGCTCCTCTTCGGTCCGCGGCTCGACGCGCCGGCCCTGATGCTGCGCAAGGAACCGCAGCGCGCCGCGCGCCACGTCCGGGTTCATCGGCAGCGTGAAGGACGACGTGAACAAGGCGTCGCGGCCGAACGGCACTGCGAACCACGGCATGCCGCCGGTCGGGTAGATGCCCGTCGGGTAGGTGTCGAGCAGCATGCGCATGTCGTCGCGGCTCTGCTCGAGCAGCTCGTTGAGCACGGCGTTGTCGGTTTCGAACAGGGCGCAGTCGGCCGCCCAGGTGCGGTACGAGTCGCGTATATGAGCCAGGCCCGAATCGAAATCCGCACCATCTCGCGACGGAACATCGATAACGAAGCTGAACGACTCTCCCGGATCCAGGTCCAGCTCGTATGTGCGTCCCACAATGGGCTCGGTCGAAAGGGGCGTGGGCATGCGAACGATGCCCCGCACCGCCAGCATCGCCGCGTTGTCGGCAGCGAGCTCGAGCGCGACGGTGCTGTTCACCGACGACGAGGCGCGGTTCGTGATCGTGACGCGTTCGTGCAAGCCCTCGTCGACATAGCGTTCGCGCGTGATTCGCAGATCACCGGCGGCGACCTCGAACTCGAGCGAACCCTGCGATCCACGCAGTTCGATCGCCTCGGGCTCGCGTCCGTCGACCAGCAGGTGGAGCTCCGAAAGGACCCTCGTGTCGCCGTGCCACAGCCCGTGGCCGTCCGGGCTCGCGGCTGTCATCGCGCCGTTCGGGGCCGAAACCGCAAACCAGCGGTTCTCCTTGATGACGGCGCGCTTCGCGGCGAGAAGGTTGGTCAGGTGGTGCGCGCCTGAACGGGCGAAGCGTGCGTAGCCGCGTCGAAGGCCGGCCTCGAGCCGACCGTGTAGCCGGTCCACTGGCCGCGGGCGAGAAGGTCGACCGCCATCGCTTCGAGGTCGCGCACGCGCTGGTTGGCCCGGATCGCCTCACGGATCGAGAGGATGCCAACCGCCGGATGTCGCTTCTCGATGACGTGACGAAGCATGTTCAGGTGCGCGCTGTCGGGCACTCCCGGCTCGCGGATCCGGCGCACCGCCGCGCGCACGGTCGCTTGCGTCCCGTCGATCGCCTCGCCACGCCCAAAATCGAACTTGTAGCTCGGGCTCCGGCCGCCCGCGCGCCGCTCGCCGCTTAGCTTGATCCACTTCGCGTTTTCGGCGCCCTTGCCCACGTCGATCACCAAACGCACCAGGCGCCCGTGGGACGGAAACGTGCCGTTCATGCGCGCATAGCTCTCGCGCTGTCCCTGCAAGCCCTCATGGCGCCCGACCAGCAGCGGCGATTCGGCGTCGAGATGGATGTGATCGATGGGCGTCAGCAGCGAGATGATCGCGAAGGCGTGGGGAATGAGGTCGGCGATGACGCCGATATCCGCCGCGGCCCCGGTCAGCGGCTGCTCCTCGAGGATCTCGATTCGGATCTCTTCGACGCTGTCGAGGAAGTCGCGCAGCGTCCGCTCCTCAGTCAGCAGCAGCTGCAGCAAACGGACCTCGAGCTTGAAGTAGTAGTGGTCTGCGGCGACGATCTCGACGCCTCCGGGCGCGGTGTCGAGGAACTCCCGGTAAGCCTCCGGTGGCGCACCCAACGGCTTCTCGATGAGGATGACGTCGCTGAGGTCGTAGTAGAGGGCAACGGTGGGCAGATGCGTGGCGGCGGGCGTGGCGACATACGTGATGACGTATGAGCTGGATTCGAGCTCGCGTTCCAGCTGGTCGTGCGCGGGCGATGCGCCGCTATCCCAGTAGAACGCATCGCCGTGGCCGCGCACCTCCTCGTCCTTGCCGGCTATTCGTTCGCGGGCGCCGGCCGAGTCCTGCTCGACTACATGCGTGCGGAAGTTGAAGAACTGCTTGAGCGTCAGCAAGTGCTGGTACGCCTTCTGTCCCCACTGCCCGAAACCGATGAGCACGAAATCTTTCTGGAGGTGACGTTCCTCTTCAGCGAGAGCGTGAAGGCGCGCATTCTTGATGGCGACCGCGGCCTGCAGCGCGAGTCCTTGCGCGAGCTGGATCTCCTCGGTCGTGAACACACGCTGGCGGTCGCGTTCCGCGAGCACCGCTGCGCCGATCGACTGTCCGTCAGCAACCAGCGGCAACGCGAGCAGCGAGCGGACTCCGAAAGCGCGCGCGTAACCAGGCGCGACCTGTGTGCTCGCGGAGGTGTCTTCGATGACGACCGGCTGGCCGCGGTCGAGCACCTCGAACAGGAACGACGGCTCTGAGCGCTCGCCCCGCTGACGCCGCCACAGGTCCTCCTGGTCGGAGGCGGCGGCACCGAACCAGCCCTCCCGGTCCTGCTCGTAGAGAGCGATCTGGCACATCGACGCGTCGACCAGCCGCGCCATGTTCTGCGCAACGAGGCGGAGCGTCTGATCGAGGTCGATCGAGGATGCGATCGCGCGGCTGATGTCAGCGCTCAGCTCGAGCTGCTCGCCGTGGCGACGGGTGTCCTCGTAGAGGCCCGCGGTCTCGACGGCCATCGCCACCTGCGCCGCGGCTGCGCGGAGTGCTTCGATCTGGCCCCAATCGGGCCGGCGCTCGTACGAGCGGTGGTAGCCCACCTCGAGCACGCCCATCGCGATGCGCGCCGGGTCCGAGCCGAAAGGGAGGAAGATCCGGATCAGGTCCGCGTGACCTCCGCTCTGGAAGACCTCGCCGGCGAGCGTGAACGGCGCCTGGCCCCGAGCCGGACGGCGGTCCTCTTGGCCCTTCGGCTCGCCGATGAGGCAGGCGGCGACGTGCGCCATCGTCGTGCCGTCGCTCCATACGACCGGGATGTCGAACCACGTGGCGGACTCAGGGATGGCGCCGCTGATGACGTCGCTGCGATCCGACTCGATCCCCGACGCCAGCGCGCCGACGACCGCAGCTTGCCGGCTACGAGCGACGTAGACGAGGACGTCGTCGGCGGCGAGCTCGCGCTCCTCCTCGAGCGCCCAGCGCGGCACTCGCTTGTGAGCAGAATGCCCGTCGCCCTTGGTCGTATCGGAGGCGGCGATGATCGTCGAGGTGGTGGCCGCGCCGGCGGCCATGTGCACGACGGCGGTGCCGTCGGCACGCTCGTCGAGCAAGTAGACGGTGGCGAAGTTGAAATCGAACTCCGGCACGGACGCGTCGGTCAGATGCCCGGCGACGGCGTCGAGCACTTCCTGTTTGCCCGAGCCCAGCTTCAGCATCGCGGTCGTCATGTTGCCCAGGGCGCCAAGCAGCCGGTTGCTGTGCTCCAGCCCGGCGATCAGGAGCCGGCTCGCCAGCGACGCGCCGATGAGGTCCGCGCTTGCCTTCAGGAGCAGGTCCGTCGCCGGCGGGCGGCGCACCGTCGCGAGCGGATCTCGGCTGAGGACCACCAGGTAGCCGTGCGGCTCGTCCTCGGTGCCGAGAGGGTAGGTCGCGACGACGTGGAGCTCGGCCGCCGCGGTTCCCGCCGCGACAGCTTTGCTGATCACGGACTCCCAGTGCGCGGCGGCATCGTGCCGCTCGATTCGCGGCGGCGCCGCAACCGGTGCGTGAGCAGTGACCAGCTCCAGGCTGGTGCGCTGCGCCACGAACTGGTAGATCGCCGCGGCGTCGAAATCACTCGCAAGCAGCAGGTCCGCCAGCGCAATCGACAACAGGCGGCGCAGCTCTTTGGCGTCGGTCTTCGGGTCGCCGATCGGCCCGGTGAGCAGCGAAGTCAGCCGGCCAAGACCCTCAAGCGCCGAACGTTCTGAGTCGGCGAGGACCGCCTGGATCGCTCTCGCAGCCGCGTGGGCGCGGCCCTCGAGTTCTTCGAGCTGCCCCGCGTCGGGTATGCGCTCTCGCGTTCGGTAGTTCAAATAGACGAGCCCGAGCAGGCGTTCGCCGAACAGCAGCGGAAGTCCGATCGTCGCCTGCACCTGGTAGCGGCGGATGAAAGTGCTGTCGATCTCAGACGGAGCGTCTCGAGCGACGAGCTTCTGCCTGGTGACCGTCAACCAGACGGTCGACCCGTAGTGATGCACACCGAGCTCGTCGGGCACCTTGCCCTGCTTCTGGTCGGCAAGGTAGCGGTCCAGCTGCTGAGTCATGTCGGCCAGGGAGTCGAGCAGGCTTTCCTGAGGCTGGCCCGTGGCAAAGGGCGCGTAGTACTTCCGGCCGGCCTCTTCGTAAAGGAAGATGGACACGATGTCCGCGCCCGAGGCGTGCTGCATATCTGAGACCACGCCGCGAAGCACGGCTGCCAGGCCGGACGCTGTCTCTAGCGGCGCATGCATCCTTGACCTCGCATCATAGGTCTGACGTTCCCCGACCCGAGTATCCGCGGCCGTCGCTACGCCGCCGCGACTGGGTAAACCTGAATGGCGACTGGGAGTTCGGAGCCGGGCCCTCAAAGACCTTCGATCGCACGATCCTCGTGCCTTTCGCGCCGCAGTCCGAGCTCTCGGGGGTGAACACGCGCGTGCCCGGTGATGTCGTGTGGTACCGGCGCCGATTCGATGCCCCGCATGCGGAGAGGCTGCTGATGCATTTCGGCGCGGTCGACTATTGGGCGACCGTCTGGGTCAATGGGGAGGTGGTCAGCCGTCACGAGGGCGGGCACACACCGTTCTCCGCGGACGTCACCCACGTCATTCGCGAGCACGACAACGTGGTCGTCGTTCGCGCCGAAGACCCACTTTCCGACAAGACCATCCCGCGCGGCAAGCAGCATTGGACGGAGACGCCGGAGTCGATCTTCTACACGGCCACGACCGGGATCTGGCAGACCGTGTGGCTCGAGCCGCTGCCGGCTCGCGCAATCGAATCGCTTCGGATCACACCTGATCTCGACGCGCGCGAAGTCGAGTTCGAGATCGCGAGCGAGGGGCCGAAAGAGGTGATGGTCACCTTCGATGGCAAGCCTGTCGGCAGCTGGAGTGGAGAAAGCATCAAGGGTCGCATCGCGCTCGAGGAAACGCACATATGGAGCCCGGAGCGCCCAAACCTGTATTCACTCGAAGCGACGTGCGGTCGAGACCAGGTCACCGGCTACTTCGGCCTGCGCAAGGTGGACACGAAAGACGGGCGATTTCGGCTCAACGGGATCCCGTACGTGCAGCGCTTGATTCTCGACCAGGGATATTTCCCTCGAGGTCTCCTCACCGCGGCCACCGACGGCGACCTGCGGCGCGACATCGAGCTGGCGAAGTCCATGGGCTTCAACGGCGCGCGCAAGCATCAAAAGGTCGAAGATCCGCGCTGGCTGTACTGGGCCGACACCCTCGGCTTCCTGGTCTGGGGAGAGACGCCGAACTTCCATGAGTACTCGGCTGCCGCGGCCTCGAGGCTCGAGGCGGAATGGGCGGAGGCCGTGATCCGGGATCGCGACCATCCCTCGATCGTGGCGTGGGTTCCGCTCAACGAGAGTTTTGGCATGGCGGGTGTCGAGCCCCGCAAGCAGGCTGAGATACAGAACCGTCTCTACCAGATCGCCCATGAGCTGGATGGCACGCGGCCGGTCGTCTCCAACGACGGCTGGAAGCACAGCACCAGCGACCTCTGCACGCTCCACGACTACGACAAGGCCGACATCCTGCGCATCCGATACCGAAGCCTCAACTCAACGCTCGATCCGGGCGCGCGTCCCGAGCCGCCATACCTGCCGGGCTACGCGTATCACGGCGAGCCGGTCATCGTGAGCGAGTTCGGAGCGGTCGCACTCGCCGGCTCATCGGGCTTTGGGTTTCTCGAGGCTGCCGGCGCTCGGGGTCTGCTCGACACGTACCGAGACCTGGTCCAGGCGCTGATGCTGCCAGGACCCGTCGAGGGCTTTTGTTACACGCAGCTGACCGACGTCGAACAGGAGCAGGACGGCCTGATGACGTTCGAACGCGAACCCAAGGTCGACACCGAGCTGCTCCGGGAGGTCACCCGGACCCCGAAGCAGGGCTAGACGTCATCCCTGATAGATCCGGAGCTTGGTCGGCTGCTCGCCCTCGATGCGGTCCGCCAGCCGGCGAAGGCGGGCGGCCACGCGCTCGGCCAGGCGCTCTCGTGGCTGCCACCCATCCAGCCGAGAGCGCTCCTCGGCGCTTCTGATCATTTCCTGGTGCCGATCCAGGAGCCACCGTTCCTGGGAATACATGTTCACCGAGCGATTATAGACCAACGCCTTTGGTCATAGTCAGGAACCTATTGCAATCCCCATTACCGGCCGCTAACATAGCCATTGACCTATGCCAATCCTTGAAGAGGTCGGTGAGGCGACCCGAGTACGGGTCAGCGCCTCCGCCCCTCTCGAGCTCATGTGGATCCTCCACAACCTCCAGGCCAAGCACGTTCTGAGCGGGCCCTACGCCAGCCTCGAGCGCTTGCGCGAGGACATGCTGCCGAAGGTGGCATTGTTCTGGGCGGACGGCGTTCGTGGCTACACAGAGACAATCGTCCTCGCGGAGCGCAGCGGCACCACGCTCGACCTCGATCTCGATCGTTTCTTCGCCAAGCTCGACGAGGCGATCGAGATGACGGACGGCGGCCTCTCGCTGCTGTCGGAGCGTCCGTCCGAGCGGAACGCACTCCAGACCCGGGTCAATCGCCTGCGCGAAGACCGAGCGCTGCGCGGGAAATATCGGTCGTTGCTGCTCTCCGCATGGGAGCCCTTGCAGGCGGAATGGGAGACCGCCGGCCGGCGGGCTGTCGGCGATGCAGCCATCGAATGGACTCGCATGCTCGAGGAGGGGGCGGGGTACCGGACGCTTCTCGACCGGCCCCACGTCTGGCCGGGCCGTCCGGAGCTGGATGACCTGTCGGAATCCGCGCTGGCCGACGGCCGGCTCGTGGTGTCGCCGGGCTGGTTCTTCGGCGTGATTCACGTGGTCGAGGTCGACGGCACCGTGTACCTCGGCCGCGGCGTGCGGACCGAGGACCAGGAGGCGGTCCGCCGCGAGACCGCCTCCCGGGTCGCGGGCAACCTGAAAGCGCTCGCGGACCCCACTCGCCTCGGCATCCTTTTGTGGCTCGCAAAGCACCCGGCCTCGGTGACCGAGATCGCGAACCACTTCGAGCTCTCGCAGCCGACCGTCAGCGGCCACGTGCAGCTCCTGCGCGACGCGGGACTGCTCGAGGACAGGCTGGCCGGCCGCCGCTCGAAGCTGATCGTGGCGCGCGAGCGTTTGAAAGGCTTGATCGGCGACGCCGAGGAATCTATGCTCCGGCTCTTTCCCCACGAGTAGTCGCGGGTAGGGCGCCGGCCCGGCTGACCTCGCCCAGCCAGTAGGCGCTCGGCCTCGGTCGCCTGGCGAGCGTCTCGCGGTCGACCTCGATGAGCCCGAACGTGGCCTTGTATCCAAACGCCCACTCGAAGTTGTCCATCAGCGACCAGTAGATGTAGCTGCGAACGTCGATGCCTTCCGTGATGCAGGCCAGCGTCTCGCGCATCGCGGCCTCGATGAAGCGGATGCGTTTGGAGTCGATGGCGGTGGCGATGCCGCTTTCGGTCACGAGGATGGGTATGCCGCCCGTGCGCTCCCACGCGCGGCGGATCGCACCACCCAGCGCGCGTGGGTAGTTCTCGTAGCCCATCTGCGTGGTCTCGTCGGTCTCGGTCAGCTCGCGCGAAAGGTCGCTCCATTCGTGCCCCGGACCCCGAGGCCCTTCTGGCCCGAAGCGAAACCGCGTGTATGTCTGCACACCGATGAAGTCGTCTTGCCGGGCTACCTCGAAGTAGCTGTCGTTGATGGCGGACTCGAGCTCGAAGCCGCTCTCGCCGGGAAGGGCGCCGTCTTCGTACTGCAGGTCGGGGATCGCCAGGCAGATGCCGACCGGAATCTGGGCGCGAGCGCGGATCGCCGCGGCGCCCAGGCGATGAGCCTCGATCAGGTTCTCCGTCGCCTTCCTCGCACCTTCGACATCGCCCTTTCGGCCCGGCGGGTTGATTCCCAGCACGTAGCCGCTGAACCCGAGCCCTTGCGGCTCGTTGATGGTGCAGGCGTAGCCGATCAGGTCGCCCAGCGCCGCCGCGGCGCGATCGCAGTAGCGCTCGAACAGCTCCGCAAATCGAGGCGACGTGAAGCCACCCTGGTCGTGGAGCCACATCGGCAGTGTGAAGTGGTGGAAGGTGAGGATCGGCGTGATCCGCTGTTCGCGGCAGGCGGCGAGCATCCGACGGTAGTGATCGAGCGCCGCGCGCGAGAACTCGCCCTCGGCCGGCTCGATGCGCGCCCACTCGATCCCGAAGCGAAACGCGTTGTAGCCCAGGTCCCCCTGCATCACGATGTCCTCGCGGTAGCGGTGGTAGAAGTCGCAGGCGTCGCCCGACGGCTCGAGGCAGGGCGTGCCCTCTTTGTGCTCCCACCACCACCAGTCGGTGTTGGTGTTGCCGCCCTCGACCTGGTAGGCCGACACCGACGCGCCGAAGAGAAAACCAGACGGAAATGCCAACGCACGAGAAGGGTAGCGGCCGAACTCCCGACTTGACAGCGCCAACAATCCGGTTTAACTTTCGGTCCTAAACCGCTTTACTAAAGCGGTTTACATGTTAGGGGCCTGCGAAATCACCAGATTTCGTGGAGATAACGGGGGAGCACGGTATGACTTGGGTTTCACACCGGCGGGGCCGTGACACGAGTAACCATCGCTGACGTGGCGGGCGCGGCTGGCGTGTCGAAGACCGCCGTCTCCTTCGCGTTCAACAACCCCGAGAAGCTCGGGCAGGCCACCCTGGAGCGGGTGCTCCACGTCGCCCACGAGCTCGGCTACACGCCGCATCCGGCCGCGCGCGCACTTTCCCTTCGCCGCAGCGGGACCATCGGCGTCCTCATCCCGCAGCGGCTCAGCACCGTTTTCGCCAACCAATTCTTGAGCGAGCTGTTCCAGGGCCTCGGAGAGCTGGTCGAGGAGCACGACCTGACACTGCTGCTGGTTCCGCCCCTCGACGGATCGCTGGAAGGCGCGATCCGCCAGGCGTCGGTCGACGGTTTCATCAGCCTCGGCCTCAGCCCCGACGACCCCGCCCTGGCGACGCTGGATCGAATCGGCATCCCGACGGTGCTCATCGACTCGGAGGAGTCGCCCGGACACCCCGCCGTCAACGTCGACGATGCGGGCGGCGCCGAGGCTGCCGGGCGCCACCTTCTCGATCTCGGACACCGCCGGCTCGCCATAGTCATGCTGCCGCCGACACGCTCGAAGTCGGCCCTGACCCCGGCGGCGTCCCGCCGCCTCGCCGGCTACCAGGCGGCACTCGCCGCCTTCGATGCGCCGGCTCCATACATGGTCACAGCGGGCGCGACCATGGCGGCCGGGGCGCGCGCTTTCGAATCCTTTCCGAAAGGAAAGCGGCGACCGACCGCGGTCCTTGCCATGAGCGACATGGCGGCGATCGGCGTGTTGGGCGCGGCCGACGCCGCCGGCTTGCGTGTGCCCGCCGACCTCTCAGTCGTCGGCTACGACGACCTTCCGATGGCCGCGTGGACCAGGCCCCCGCTCACTACGGTCAGGCAGCCGATAGTCGAAAAGGGCCGCGTAGCGGCCCGGTTGTTGATACAGCGGTTGCAGGGCAAGGTCGTAACCTCGCCGCCTCCGCTCAGAACGACCCTGGTGGTGCGCGGCTCCACCGCACGTCCAAAGGAGGTGCTGGGCCAGGGCTGATTCAGGAGGTGTGTGATCTGCGCGCCCAGAGGCGCGCTTGCCAAAAACGGGGAGGGTCATAGAATGGTTCTCAGCTCGGAGTCGAGATCGTCAATAGGAAGGCCGTCGGCCTTCCGCAAGTGGGGGATCTAGAACATGCAATCTTCGAGTCTCATCCGGGCATTGACCGTCGCGATGGCGGCAGTGTTCACAGCCGTAGCCTGTGGAACCTCGTCAACCGGGAACGCGGGATCGATCAAGATCCTCGCGGCCTGGTCCGGACAGGAGCAGGCGTCTTTCTTCGCCGTGCTCAAGCCGTGGGAGGACAAGACCGGCATCAAGGTCAACTATGAGTACAGCCGTGACCTGGACGCCCTACTCACCACCCGAGTCGGCGCGGGCAACCCGCCAGACCTGACGGCGGCGCCAAGCCCGACGACCCTGACCAACTTCGCCAAGCAGGGCAAGGTCATTGCGCTCGACGACAAGATCGATATCGCGTCGCTCAAGTCGAACTATGCGCAGAGCTGGATCGACCTGGGCACGATCAACGGCAAGCTGTACCAGACCTACTCGTGGGTAGCGGTGAAAGGCCTCATCTGGTATGACCCGAAGAACTTCCAGGCCAAGAGCTACAACGTTCCCAGCAACTGGCAATCCCTGCTCGACCTGCAGACCACGATCAAGGCGAGCGGCGTCACGCCGTGGTGTATCGCGCTCGAGAGCGGCTCCGCCTCCGGATGGCCCGGCAGCGACTGGCTGAAAGAGATCGTCCTGAGCCAGTCAGGCCCGGCGGTGTACGACGGCTGGGTGGCGGGCACGCAGAAGTGGACGTCGCCGGAGATCAAGTCCGCGTTCACGACATGGGGCCAGGTCCTTGGGCCCAACGACAGCAACGTGTACGGCGGCAAGCAGTTCATGCTCGCCACCAACTTTGGCGACGGCGGCACGCACATGTTCGACAACCCGCCGAAGTGCTACATGCACAACCAGGCTTCCTTCATCACGACGTTCTTCACCAGCGCCGTCCCGAGCCTGCAGCCGGTGACCGACTTCAACTTCTTCCCGCTGCCGGACATCACCGCGCAGTACGCCGGCGCACACGTGGTTGCCGGTGACTCGTGGTCGATGTTCCGCGACACGCCGCAGGCGCGCTCGCTGATGAACTACCTGATCACCGCCGACGCACAGGCCATCTGGGTCAAGCGGGGCGGCAAGATCTCGCCCAACAAGCAGACCCCGTTGGACGCCTACCCCGACGCCCTCACCAAGGAGAGCGCCCAGATCCTCGTCGCGACGAAGATCGCCAAGTACGACGCGACCGACCAGATGCCCGCGGACATGAGGGCCGCGGCCTGGAAGGCGGTGCTCGACTTCGTTGGCGACCAATCGAAGCTCGATTCGATATTGAAGACCCTCGATGGGGTCCAAGCCACGGCCTATAAGTGATGAGCTAGGAGGCGAAAGAGCGTGGATTTCGGCGTCCTGCTGTCAGACCTTCCTACGCTTGTAGTCGTCATCGTCGGCGTGCCCATCGTGCTCGCCGCCTACATCGTGGGCGGCGAGTTCGTGGTGCGCCGGCTTCCCGACAAGAATCGCCCGCAGGTCCGGCCCTGGATATGGGTCGGACCTGCCATCTTCCTGGTGGCTGCGATCCTGTTCATCCCCGCGATCTTCACCGTCATCCAGAGCTTCCAGGACAACCACGGCAACTTCGTCGGCCTGCAGAACTATGCGAACCAGCTGGCCGACTTTCCGTCCGGCGGCGCCTGGATCGCGATTCGAAACAACATCATCATCTGGCTGATCTTCTACACGTTGTTCGTGCTGGCCTTCGGCCTGGCCCTCGCCGTTCTCTTCGACCGCGTGTCATACGAGACCGTGGTCAAATCGCTGATCTTCATGCCCATGGCCATCTCGTCGGTGGCGCTGGGCGTCATCTGGAAGTTCATGTTCTGGTACCAGCCGCCCGGGAGCCCGCAAACCGGGACCTTGAACGCGATCGTCACGTCTTTACATCACGAACCGGTGGCCTGGCTGCAGGATCAGTGGCCGAACGGGCTCGCCGTTCTGAACAACCTCGCCCTCATCGGGGCCGCGACATGGGGCATCACGGGCTTTGCCATGGTGATTCTCTCCGCGGCACTCAAGGGCATTCCCGGAGAGCTGCTCGAGGCGGCTCGAGTGGACGGCGCGGGGGAGCTGACGGTCTTCAGGCGCGTCATCTTTCCGCTCATGATGCCGACCATCGTCGTGGTGGGCACCACACTTGTCATCTTCGCCCTGAAGGCATTTGACGTCGTATACGTGATGACGAACGGCAACTACAACACAGATGTGCTTGCGTTCCGCATGTACAACCTGCTCTATCTCTCGCACAACCCGGCCGGGGCGAGCGCGGTCGCGATCATCCTGCTCATCGCGGTCGTTCCCGTGCTGATCTTCAATCTCAGACAATTCCGGGCTGTGGAGGCAAGGCGATGAGCGTCGCGGCAGCGGCAAGGACCGAGTCGACAGCAGCCTTCGGATCGATGCAGTGGATCTCGCAGCGTCTCGGGACGATCGTGCTCCACGTGGTCGTCATCGGCCTGACCCTCGCCTGGGTCGTGCCCACGGCCGGCCTCATCATCAGCAGCTTCCGGCCGTTCGCCAACATCGCCACCAGCGGCTGGTGGGCGGCGCTGTCACCGCCGTACGCCTTCACGCTCGACAACTACAACCAGCTGTTCGAGCAGAGCAACCTGGGGACCGCGATCTTCAACAGCTTCATGGTGTCGGTCCCATCGACCGTCATCCCCGTCACGATTGCCGCCTTCGCCGCCTATGCATTCGCGTGGATGAAGTTCCCGGCGCGAGACTGGATCTTCCTGGCCTTCGTCGGCCTGCTCGCTGTACCCCTTCAGCTCACCTTCATCCCGGTTTTGAAGTTCTACGTCGAACACGGGATCACGATCGAAAACCTGACGGCGCTGAACCTGCCGCCGTGGGTCGGCCTCTGGCTCGCGCACGCAGGCTACGGTCTGCCGTTCTCCACATACCTGCTCGCCAACTTCTTCCGTGCGCTGCCAAGCGACCTCTTCGAGTCGGCTGAGATCGATGGCGCGGGAACTTTGACCGTATTCTTCCGGATCATCCTTCCGCTGTCCGTGCCCGCGCTCGCATCCCTGGTGATCTTCCAGTTCCTGTGGGTGTGGAACGACCTACTGGTGGCGCTGATCTACGTCGGCGGCTCCCCCGAGGTGGCGCCCCTGACGGTGAACCTCGCCGGCCTGACCAACTCGCTCGGCCAGGGCTACCAGTTGCTCACCGCGGCGGCGTTCTTCTCGATGATCGTGCCGCTCGTCGTGTTCCTCAGCCTCCAGCGCTATTTCGTTCGCGGCATTCTTGCAGGATCGGTGAAGGGGTAAAACAAGAGATGGCATCAGTCACGTACGACCACGTTGTGAAGCGATACACGGCAGACGTCACGGTCGTCAAAGACTTCAACGTTCAGATCGCCGACAAGGAGTTCATGGTCCTCGTCGGTCCCTCGGGCTGCGGCAAGTCGACCGCGCTTCGCATGCTTGCGGGGCTCGAATCGATCACCGAAGGCCAGATCCGCATCGGCGACCGGGTCGTCAACAACGTCGCCGCCAAAGATCGTGACATTGCCATGGTGTTCCAGTCCTACGCGCTCTACCCGCACATGAGCGTCTACGACAACATGGCCTTCCCGCTGCAGATGCAGCACATGCCGAAGAACGACATCGACAAGCGGGTGAAGAACGCTTCTCGCATCCTCGGCCTCGACAATTTCCTGAAGCGCAAGCCGCGCGCGCTGTCCGGCGGCCAGCGCCAGCGCGTCGCGCTCGGCCGGGCGATCGTTCGCAGCCCAAAGGTCTTCCTCCTCGACGAGCCGCTGTCCAACCTCGACGCCAAGCTCCGTGGCCAGACGCGCATCGAGCTGCAGAAGCTGCACCGCGACCTCCAGACGACGTTCATCTACGTCACGCACGACCAGGTCGAGGCGATGACCATGGGCGATCGCATCGCCATCATGAACGCCGGCATCCTGCAGCAGGTCGGCACGCCCGGCGACATCTACGACCACCCCGCGAACCTGTTCGTCGCCGGCTTCATCGGCAGCCCGACGATGAACTTCGTCCCCGTCACGACTTCCGACAGCACAGCCAAGGCATCGGGCTTCGAGGTCAAGCTGCCGAAGTCGGTGCCCGCGGGCAAGGGCACACTCGGGTTCCGGCCCGAGACGGTGACCGACCGGATAGTCGACCCCGCGAGCACGATCGACATGAAGGTCGACGTGGTCGAGCGCCTCGGCTCCGACCAGTTCCTCTATGGGCAAGTCGGCGGCGACTCGGTGACCGCGCGCGTCGACCCGAAGCTGAAGGTCGAGCCGGGCGACATGGTGCACCTCGGCCTCGACACCCGCACTCTCCATCTATTCGACGCCGAGTCCGAAGCCGCGCTCCTGTAAATACCTCGTGTGGAACAGATACGCGCCGGTGAAGACTTCGATACCGCGCGCTTCCGCGCCTTCCGGAGGTCGATCCGCAACGCGCTGACGGGCCGGGCCAGCCGGCTGGTATCGCTGGAATCCGTGCTCGACGCTGCGGGCGCGGAGGGACGGTCGTTCGGCGGCGTCCGGGAGATTCCCATCGACCAGATAGTCGGCTCGGCGGCTTCGGCGGCGAAAGCGGGCGATTTCCTCCCGGGTTTCCTTCCGGCTACGCGGCGGCTTCGCGATCGATGGACGCGCGTGTACACCGCGATGGTCGAAGGCGGCGAGCTGCCACCGATCGACGTCTACAAGGTCGGCGACGGGTATTACGTGATCGACGGCCATCATCGTGTTTCCGTGGCGCGCAGCCTCGGCCGCGACACGATCAATGCGCGCGTCATCGACGTGCAGACCCGCGCGCCGCTGGGCCGGAACGTCGATCCGGAGGAGCTGCTCAAGGCGGCGGAGTACGCCCAGTTCCTGGAGGCCACGCAGCTGCACCGGCTGCGGCCGGAAGCTCGACTCGAGTGCAGCCGTCTCGGCCGCTACGACGAGATCTTCAGGCACATCCTCGGCCATCAGTACTTCCTCGGCCTCGAGCTCGGACACGCTGTGTCCTTGCCGGAGGCGGCCGCGAGCTGGTTCGACACGGTCTACCTTCCGATCGCGAAGGCGATCCGCCGGCACAACGTGCTGGAGCAGATGCCGGGCTGGACGGAGGCTGACCTCTATGTCGAGATCACAAGGCGCTGGCTCGCGCTCAGCGAGGCAGGCAAGCCGGCGGGGCCGCATCCCGCCGTGCACGCGCTGCTCGAGGAGGAGGCCAGGCGCTGGTGGCAGCGGCGCTTGTCCATGATGCTGCCCGAACGCCGGACGCCTCAAAGATGAGGAAAAACCTGCCGGTTTTCCCTCATCGGCGGGCCGGCTTCGCCGGCGCGCCTGCGCTCTTTCCCGCGGTTTGGATTTTCGAAGAGTTATGCCTGGCCACGTTTGGCAGTACCTCTTGTGGGCCTAGTCGCGGCCGGGATAAACCCGGCCGCCCAAGCCACGCTGGCATGGTCGAATGATTGGACTAATCTTCGGACCGCCGGGCAGCGGCAAAGGGACGCAGGCCGGCCGCATCGAGAGAGAGTTCGGCATGTCTCACCTCTCCACGGGCGAGATCCTCAGGTCAGAGGTCGCGCACGGAAGCAGCGTCGGCAAAGAGGCCGCGCGCATCATGGCCGCCGGCGACCTGGTCCCTGACGACCTGATCGACCGGATCGTCGAAAGCCTGCTCCGGCGCACAGACCCCACCGCGAGCGTGCTCCTGGACGGCTTCCCAAGGACGGTCGAGCAGGCCAAGGCGCTCGACCGCATGCTGGCGGACCTCAACCGGAACGTCGACTTCGTCGTCGCGCTCGACGTGCCCGAGCCGCTGCTCGTGGATCGGTTGCTGCACCGAGCCGCGCTGGAAGGCCGGGCGGACGACACCCGCGAAGCCATCATGGAGCGCATGCACGAATACCACCTGCGCACGGCGGATGTGCTCGACCATTACCGCCGGAGCGGAGTGCCGGTGGCCGAGGTCGACGGCGTCGGGGCCGTCGACGTGGTTTTTGACCGGGTGCGCGATGAGATCAAGCGTGTGTTGGAAGGCAAACCTCGGGCGCGCGGAATATGATCAGCGTTCTCAACAGCTAGAAATGGCAAGAAAAATCGGCGTCGAAGGCCTCGGACAGATCGTCAAGCCGATGGTCAACGGCGAAAGCCAGGCGACCGTCGAAGCCATGCCGGCCCCATTCGCCTCTGGCACCGTCAGCGCGTTCCCGCCGATCGCCGAGTTCGCGTTCCTCTCCGACTGCGAGGTCAACGCCCTCATCGCTCCGAGCGGGCGCGTCGAGTGGATGTGCCTACCGCGCCCTGACAGTCCCAGCGTTTTCGCGGCCATCCTCGATCGCGCGGCCGGGGCCTTCCGGTTTGCACCCAGCGGAGTCATGGTCCCGGCGGGCCGGCGCTATCTACCGGGCACGCTCGTGCTGGAGACGACCTGGCGTACCCGCACCGGCTGGCTCATCGTCCGCGATTGCCTGTGCATCGGTCCCTGGTATCACAGCCAGCGGCGCTCCGGGACGCACCGGCGCCCGCCCACCGACCAGGAGGCGGAGCACATCCTCCTGCGCACCGCGAAATGCGTCGTAGGGAGCGTCGAGCTAAGCCTCGACTGCCATCCCGTGTTCGATTACGGGAAAACGGCCGCGCACTGGGAGTACTCGGGGCCCGGCTATGGAGAGGCGGTGGCGCGAGGTGGCGACGGCGACGTGCCGCTGCGACTCGTTACCGACTTGCGCATGGGCTTCGAGGGGCCGGGCGCGCACGCCACCAAGACCCTGCGCCAGGGCGAGAAGGCGTACGTAGCACTCGCCTGGCCTCGATCCCAGTACTCGGCGACGAGCGAGTTTTGGGCCGAGCATCCGCCTCCGGCCGACGCCGACGAGGCCTTCGCCCGCACCGAGCGCACGGCCGACTTCTGGCGCGAGTGGATCAACCGCGGCGAGTTTCCGGAACACCCGTGGCAGAGCTACCTGCAGCGCAGCGCGCTGACGCTCAAGGGCCTGACGTACAGCCCGACTGGCGCCCTGCTCGCCGCGCCGACGACGTCGCTGCCCGAGACGATCGGAGGCGAACGCAACTGGGACTACCGCTACACGTGGATTCGCGACGGCACCTTCATGCTCTGGGGCCTTTACACGCTCGGCTTCGCGCGCGAGGCCAACGACTTCTTCTATTTCATCGCTGATGTCGCGGCGGGCCAGCAGGACCTGCAGATCATGTACGGCATCGGGGGCGAGCGCGAGCTGGCCGAGCGAACCGTCGACAACCTCAGCGGTTACGAGGCTTCGAAGCCGGTGCGCGCCGGCAACGCCGCCTACGCGCAGAAGCAGCACGACGTGTGGGGCGCGGTCCTCGATTCCGTGTACCTGCACACCAAGTCGAGGGACTACCTGCCCGAAGTCGTGTGGCCGATCCTCAAGCGAAGCGTCGAGGCTGCGATCGAGAACTGGAAGAAACCGGACCGCGGCATCTGGGAGGTGCGGGGCGAGCCGCAGCATTTCACCTCGTCGAAGCTGATGTGCTGGGTGGCATGCGATCGCGGCGCCCGCCTTGCGGAGCTGCACGGCGACCTCGACCTCGCCAAGCGCTGGCAGGCGGAGGCAGACGAGATCAAGAGCGACATCTGCGCGAACGGCGTCGACTCGCGTGGGGTGTTCGTGCAGCACTACGGCGCGTCGGCGCTCGATGCGTCGGTCCTGCTGATCCCCCTCGTTCGCTTCCTGCCCCCCGACGATCCTCGCGTGAAGGCGACCGTGCTCGCCATCGCCGACGAGCTGACGGACGACGGCATGGTCTTGCGGTATCGCCCCGAAGAAACCGACGATGGGCTGTCCGGCGAAGAGGGCACGTTCACCATCTGCTCGTTCTGGATGGTGTCGGCGCTGTCCGAGATCGGTGAGATCACGCGCGCCCGTGAGCTATGCGAGAAGATGCTCTCGTATGCGAGCCCTCTCCAGCTCTATGCGGAGGAGATCGACCCGCGCAGCGGCCGCCACCTCGGCAACTTCCCACAGGCTTTCTCACACCTGGCGCTCATCAACGCGGTCATGCACGTGATCCGCGCTGAGAGCGGCCTGACCAACCGGTTCGGAGGCCCGCTGACAGTCGAGCCCTGAGATTCAGGGCGAGGGGGAGAGGACCGGCTGAAGAGGCAGCACGATCGTGAAGACGCTGCCCTTGCCGAGCTCGCTGGCGACGCGGACATCGCCACCGTGCAGAGCCGCCAGGCGCTTTGTCAGCGCCAGGCCGAGGCCGGTTCCCTCCTGACGGCGCCCGTTCGCCGCGTCCAGTTGCCGGAATTCGGTGAACAGGCGATTCAGGTCAGATTCGGCGATCCCGATGCCGGTGTCGGCGACGGAGATCTCCATGGTTTCAGCGAGCCGCTTTGGGGTGATCGTCACGGATCCGCCTTGAGGTGTGAACTTGATCGCATTGGAGACGAGGTTGAGCAGCATCTGGATCAACTTGCTCGCGTCCGCCTGCAGCTGGCCGCCGGCTGCCGCCTGCGTCTCGACCCGTACTCCCTTCTTTGAGGCGATCGGGTCGATGGTGTCCATGACCTGAGCGATGACGTTGGCGATCGACACCGCCCCGATCTCGAGCTCCATCCGGCCGGCCTCGACCTTGGAAAGGTCGAGGATGTCGTTGATCAGATCCAGCAGGTGGCGACCGCTGGTATTGATCTGGCTGAGGAATTTCTGTCTGGTGGCTGGGCTGTACTTGCCGGTGGCGTCGTCGAGCATCAGCTCGGAGAAGCCGAGGATCGCGTTGAGCGGCGTGCGCAGCTCGTGGCTCATGTTGGCCAGGAATTCGCTCTTGTGTTGATTCGCGACTTGCAGCTCCGCGTTGAGGTCGTTGATCGCAAGCTCGGCCTCCTTGCGCTTGGTGATGTCGCGAACGAAGCCGACGAACAGCGCCTTGTCGCCTGGCGCCGACGCCCGAGAGATCGCCAGGTCCACCGGGAACTTCCGACCCGTCCGGTCGATCGCGGTCAGCTCCAGGACCTTCCCCAGCACCGGGCCCTCGCCCGTCGTCAGGTAGCGCGCGAGGCCCGCACGGTGTGCCTTGCGGTACTGCTCTGGAATGATCGTGTCGGCAAGTTCCCTGCCCAGCATCTCTTCGCGAGTCCAGCCAAACGTGGCTTCAGCGTGAGGGTTCCAATCGGTGACCTTGCCTTGCTCATCCATGCCGACGATAGCGTTGAGGGAGGTGTCCACGATCGCCTGCAGGCGCGCGCGTGAGCTCACGAGCTGCTCGTTGAGTGCGCGCACGGCGGCTTCGGAGCGCTTGCGCTCGGCGACTGCGGCGTGCACGGTGAGGACGACGACCCAGAGCACCGCAACGACCAGGATCGAGATCGCCGGCTGTCCGGGTTGGGTGCCGCCGCTCACCGAAAGAACGAGGACCCCGAGTGAGGCGAGGGCGGTCGCCGCCCAGACCTCGTTGCGTGTGTGATACAGCGCCGCGAAAAGAAGAGTGGTGAGGTACAGAGGGAAAACGAGGAGCACCGACGCGACTCCGAACCCCGGTGAGTGGACGGTGGCCTGGATCACGAACACGGCGACGACGCCGCCGAAGACGGGAAGGTCGTGGACCCAGCGGGGGAGGCCGTCCCATGGCACCGCGTAGATCGCCACGATCACCACCACGCCCGCTCCGGCCGCGACCAGCGCTACAAGGGAGCCCTGGGTAAATGTCGATCCCAAGGCGAGGAGCAGCGCCAGCACGATCGGCGCCGCGATCGTGAGTCGGGGGAGTCGATCCCAGTCGATCGGGGCCAGCGCGCCGGCGATCACTCCACCGGCGACGGCAACGGCGAGCGCGTCAGCCCATGCGAGGCGCATGAAGGTGGGATCGCTGAACACCACCAGGGCCACCAGTCCGGCGCCCATGAAGGGCGTGACCCGACGCACCAGGCCCCTGGTCTGGAATGGCTTCAGCGGCGGACTGTCGGACCCTGGCGGCACGGTACCCGCACCGATTATCGGCCCGTTAACCCAAAGAATTAACGCGACTGCAAAAGATAATGCGCGCTTATCAGGCGATCGCTAGGAGTTTCCCGGGTCGGGCTTGAAGAACACCGCGCCAAGCGGCGGGAGCGTGAGGGTGACGCTGTGCAGATGCCCATGCTTGCCGATCGGCGCCGCGTCCGCCCCGCCCAGGTTGCCCTGCCCGCTGCCACCGTAAAGCGGCGCGTCGCTGTTGAGCAGCTCGAGCCAGCGACCAGGCAATGGGACGCCGATCTGGTAGTTGTGCCGCGGCACCGGCGTGAAGTTGAAGACCGCGACGATCAGCTCGTCGCGAGAGCTTCGGCGTATGAAGCTGATCACGCTCTGCTCGGCGTCGGTGATGTCGATCCACGCGAAACCGGCCGGGTCGAAATCGAGCTCGTGGAGTGGCCTCTCCTCGCGCATGACCCGATTCAGGTCGCCGGTCCAGCGGCTCAGCCCGTCGTGCATCGGCTCGTCCAGCAGGTGCCAGTCGAGGCTTTCCTCGTGGTTCCACTCGCGCCACTGCCCAAACTCGGCGCCCATGAACAACAGCTTCTTGCCTGGCAGCGCGTACATGTATGCGAGCAGCAGGCGCAGGTTGGCGAACTTCTGCCAATCGTCACCGGGCATCTTCGAAAGCAGCGAGCCCTTCCCGTGCACGACCTCGTCGTGCGAGAGCGGCAGCATGTAGTTCTCCGTGAATGCGTAGAGCGCGCGGAATGTGAGCTGATGATGTTCGAACCGGCGATGGACGGGATCCTTGGACATGTAGGAAAGCGTGTCGTGCATCCAGCCCATGTCCCACTTCATGCCGAAGCCAAGGCCACCCAGGTATGTCGGCCGTGACACCAGCGGCCACGACGTCGACTCCTCAGCGATCGTCTGGACGTCGGGGTGCTCCTTGTAGACCTCGATGTTGAATCGTCGGAGAAAGTCCACCGCCTCGAGGTTCTCGTTGCCGCCGAACTTGTTCGGGAGCCACTGGCCCGCCTTTCGCGAGTAGTCGAGGTAGAGCATCGATGCGACCGCATCGACACGCAGCGCGTCCGCGTGGTATCGGTTCAGCCAGCTCAGGGCGCTGCTGAGCAGGAAGCCTCGGACCTCGTTGCGGCCATAGTTGAAGATCGAGCTGCCCCAATCGGGATGTATCCCAAGTCGCGGGTCGGCGTGCTCGTAGAGGTGCGTGCCGTCGAAGTTCTGCAGCCCGAACTCGTCGGACGGGAAATGAGACGGCACCCAGTCGAGGATCACCCCGATGCCGTGCTGGTGCAGGTGGTCGATCAGGAACATGAAGTCCTGCGGCGTGCCGTAGCGGCTCGTGGGCGCGAAATAGCCGGTCACCTGGTAGCCCCAAGAGCCGTAGAAGGGATGCTCCATGACCGGCATGAACTCGACGTGCGTGAAGCCCAATCGGTGCGCGTAGTCGGCCAGGTGTGGGGCGAGCTCGCGATACGTGAGCCAGCGGTTGTCCTCTTCGGGCACACGCATCCACGAACCCAGATGAACCTCGTAAACCGACCACGGCGCCTGGCGGGCGTTTGCCCGCTGCCGGCCGGTCAGCCACTCGGCGTCGCCCCAGCCATAGCTCAAGTCCCACACGACCGACGCCTGGCGCGGCGGCTGCTCCGCGAACACAGCGAATGGGTCGGCCTTGTCGGCTCCGCTGCGGCTGACGCGTGAGTGGACGTGGTACTTGTACAGCGCCCCGTGCCCGACGCCTGGGATCAAGCCTTCCCAGATGCCCGACTGCTCGCGCGGAACCAGCTTGTTCGCGTCCCGGTTCCACCCGTTGAAATCGCCGATCACGCTCACCCAATCTGCATTGGGAGCCCAGACCGCGAACGAAGTGCCCTCGGGGTCTTTCGAGATGTGCGCTCCGAGCTTCTCGTAGAGGTGGCTGTGGGTGCCCTCGTTGAAGAGATGAAGGTCGAACGGCGTGAGCAAAGAGGACGTGATCATGCCGGCTGCACCACCTCGAGTATGCCTCGGAGCGGGATCCGGACCCAGTCAGGGCGGCTGTTGAGCTCATAACGAAGCTCGTACAGCGCCTTCTCGAGCAGCATGGTCGACAGCTGGAGGTCGAGGTCCTCGGTCGTCTGCGGCACGAACGATGCGTTGCCGGCGGTGGTCAGGTAGCTGCGCAGAAACGCCGCGGAAACTGAGTCGGCCCAGAATCTCGCCCAGGCCTCGAGGCGGGGACGGGCATCAGGCAGGAGCTGATCCGATCGCAAGGCGGCCTGGCTCGCGTAAGAGAACGAGCGCAGCATGCCGGCGACGTCGCGCAGGGCGAGGCGCTTGAGGCGGCGCTCGTACAGAGTGCGGGACGGTTCGCCCTCGAAGTCGATGATCACGAAGTCGTGACCCGTGTAGAGCACCTGGCCAAGGTGGTAGTCGCCATGCACGCGGATGCGCGTCGTGTTCAATCGCTTCGCGAGAAAAGCCCGCAGCGACTGCGTGATGCGCGGCTCCAGGTCGAGCACTCGCTTGGCCTCGTCTTTGGCGTCCTCGGGGAGGCGGTTGAGCTGGCTGCGCAGGAGCTCGAGCGATCGAGCGGCGAGTCCGGTGAGCGACTGGTACATCGAGCGCTGGTCCTGGCCTGAGATGCGCTCGGGCGCGAAGGCAGGGTCGTCGGCGTCGGATGCCAGCGCGACATGGAGCTCGGCCGTGCGCCGGCCGAGCAGGCGCGCTGATTCGAGGTAGGTACCGAATGTCTTGGCGGCGACCTCGGGCAGCTCCATCGAGCTCGCTTGCAGCAGATTGCGCGGCAGGACTGGCGGCTCGCCGCTCGCCGGCGGCTCCATGGCTTTCAAGTAGTGGGCGAGGGTCGTGAGCGTGTACTGCCAGGCGTCGCCCTGGTTGGGCACGTAGCCCTGCAGGACCGCCAGCGCCACCGGCTCGCCTCTGTCGCGCCGGTACTCGAGGCTGCCCGCAAGCGGTGCGATCTGGGCGAAGTCCGTCTTCTCGGTAAGGAAGCGGCCGACCTCGAGCTCGGGGTTCACGCCCTCCTCGATTCGGCGGAACACCTTGAGGATGAGCCGCTCGCCGAAGACCACGGAATTGTTGCTCTGCTCGGCGACCGAAAGCGCTGCCTCCAGCCTGATCGTCTCGGGACCGCGCAGACGGGTGAAGGCGCGGGTCGTCGATCCGACCAGCATCCCGGTCGAGCTCGCCGCGCGCCTTCGCTTGGCGATGATGTTCAGCAGGCCTTCGGCGAATCCAGGCGGCCCCAGCGCGTCGTAGAGCAGGCCCCGCTGCTCTTCGCCGGCCGTACGCAGCCAGGAGACCGCGGCGAACGGCCACCGCTCGAGGACCTGAGGCGCCTCGGCGGAGCTGGCGTACGTCACCGGCAGCAGGTAAGTCTCGGCGTCGCCTTCGGCGTAGGTGACGAAAAGCGTCAGCAGGTAGGCGCTTCGGTCCATGCCGTTGACCTCGATGGCATCCATGATCGACACCGCCTTCAGCCGGCGCGCCTTGCCCGCAAACCACCGCCGCTGCCTGATGTAGGGAAGGAGGACTGCCTCCAGCCGCTCCTTCGCGACGCCGAAAAGCACCGAGTCCCAGCTCCCCGCCACCCTGATCTCGGGCAGGACCGCCGCCGCCAATCCCCAGTCGGCCGGCACAGTCGACGCGGCCCGGGGCTGCATGGAGAACCAGTAGAAGGAGTGCGGGCCAAGGGTCAGGAAGTAAGGGGTATCGCCAACGGCGGGCAGCTCAGTGGCCCCGAACAGCTCGACCGGCATCATGCCCTTCCACTTCGAGAGGTCGAGCTCGACGACCTGCAGGAAACGCGACAGGTTCGCCACGCAGAGGATCTGCTCGGACTCGTAGGCACGCACGAAAGCCAGCACTTTGCGGTTCTCGGGCCGCAGGAGCTCGAGCGTTCCGCGGCCGAAGGCGCGGTGTCGCTTGCGGAGCGCGATGAGCCGCCGCATCCACGAAAGGAGGGAGTGCGGGTTCTGGGCCTGCGCCTCGACGTTGACGCTTTCGTAGTGGTACTCCGGGTCCGTGACGATCGGCAGGTAGAGGCGCTGCCGGTTGGCGCGGGAGAAGCCCGCATTGCGGTCGGCGCTCCACTGCATAGGCGTTCGCACCCCGTTGCGGTCGCCAAGGAAGATGTTGTCGCCCATGCCGATCTCGTCCCCGTAGTAGAGGACGGGGGTTCCCGGGAGTGAGAAGAGCAAGCCGTTCATGAGCTCGATGCGCTTGCGGTCGTTCCCGAGCAACGGCGCCAGGCGGCGGCGGATGCCGAGATTGATCCGCGCCGCGCGGTCCTGCGTGTACGCGCGATACATGTAGTCGCGCTCTTCGTCGGTGACCATCTCCAGCGTCAGCTCGTCGTGGTTGCGGAGGAAAAGCGCCCACTGCGCGGTGTCCGGGATGGCCGGCGTTTGCGCAAGGATGTCGACGATCGGGAAGCGGTCTTCCATGCGGATCGACATGAAGAGGCGGGGCATGAGCGGGAAGTGGAACGCCATGTGAGTCTCATCGGCATTGCCGAAGTAAGCGACCGCGTCCTCGGGCCACTGATTGGCCTCGGAGAGGAGCATGCGGTTCCGATAGTTCTCGTCGACGTGCTTGCGCATCTCCTTCAGGAACTGGTGCGTCTCCGGCAGGTTTTCGCCGTTCGTCCCTTCGCGCTCGAACAGGTATGGGATCGCGTCGAGGCGCATGCCGTCGATGCCGCCGTCGAGCCAGAAGTCCATCGCCTTCAGCACCGACTCTTTGACCTTGGGGTTGTCGAAGTTCAGGTCAGGCTGGTGCGAGTAGAACCGGTGCCAGAAGTAGGCGCCGGCGACGTGGTCCCAGGTCCAGTTCGAGGTCTCGAAGTCCTTGAAGATGATCCGCGCGTCCTGGTAGCGCTGGTTGGTGTCGCTCCAGACGTAGAACTCACGCGCCGCGCTTCCGGGGCGCGACCGGCGGGCGCGCTGGAACCACGGATGCTGGTCGGACGTGTGGTTGCAGACGAGCTCGTTGATGACCCGGATCCCGCGCCGGTGTGCGTCTTTGATGAACTGGTGGGCGTCGGTCAGGTTTCCGTACATCGGGTTGACATCGGTGTAGTCGGAGATGTCGTAGCCGTCGTCACGCATCGGCGAGGGGTAGAAGGGCAGCAGCCAGATCGCGCTCACACCCAGGTCCTGGAGATAGGGGAGCTTTTCGATCAAGCCTCGGAAGTCGCCACTGCCGTCGCCATCACTGTCGTAGAAGGCGCGCACGTGCACCTCGTAGATGAGCGCGTCCTTGTACCAGAGCGGGTCGTCATCCAGCGTGAACGTCTCTTTCTTGCGCCGCCTGGGCGCGGCCTTGAGGTCGGGAGGGGGGCTGGGCGAGGGCTCGTCGATCGGCGCTTCCTCGGGCTTCTCGGTGATCACAGGAAATACTCGAAGTCGTGTTCGCTTCGGACGCGCCTGCGAAAACGGAAGATCTGCGCCGGCGTCGAGCTCGGGTCGAGCTCGATGTAGTTGCGAGGCCCGTTCCATATGTAGCGTGCGCCGCTCAGAAGCTCGTGTGCCTGGTAGCTGCGATCGCGGTCGATGCCAAGAGCTTCGAGCGGCAGCGTGACCATCCCGATCTGCCGGTGGTGCGGGTCGACGTTGACCACGGTGAGCACCACATCGGCGAGGTCGTCGGTGCTCTTGGTGTAGGCGAGGATCTGGTCGTTCTCGGTCGGGTGGAACATCAGACCGGCGTCACTCTGCAGCGCCGGGTTCTCGCGGCGGACCTTGTTGACGACTGTGATCAGCTCGCGAAGGCTGCCGGGGCTGTCGCGGTCCCAGCTCCGGATCTGGTACTTCTCCGAATCGAGGTATTCCTCGGATCCGGGCTCCTTGGCGCGGTTCTCACCGAGCTCGAACGCAGGTCCATAGATCCCATAGCTCGCCCCCAGCGTCGCCGCCAGAACGAGACGGGCGGCGAACGCCGGCCGGCCTCCTGTCTGCAGGTATTCGGTGAGGATGTCGGGCGTGTTCGGCCACAGGTTGGGGCGCAGGAACTCCCTGATCGGCGCCGATCGCAGCTCGGTGAAGTACTGGCTCAGCTCCCAGCTCGTGTTGCGCCACGCGAAGTACGTGTACGACTGGCTGAAGCCCACTTTCGCCAGGCGGTACATCACCTTCGGTCGCGTGAACGCTTCCGAGAGAAGGATCACCTCCGGGTGGTCGCGCTTGAGCTCGCCGATGAACCACTCCCAGAAGCCGAACGGCTTCGTGTGCGGGTTGTCGACGCGGAAGATCTTCACGCCCTGGTCGATCCAGAAGACGACGATGGAAAGCAGCTCGGCCCACAGCTCGCGCCACGCCTCGCATTCGAAGTCGAACGGATAGATGTCCTCGTACTTCTTCGGCGGATTCTCCGCGTACTGGATCGAGCCGTCAGCACGATGGCGGAACCACTCGGGGTGCTCTTTGGCGTAGGGATGGTCGGGCGAGCACTGGAACGCGATGTCAAGCGCGATCGACAGGCCATGCTCGCCGGCGACGCGAACGAGGCGCCGGAAATCGTCCAGGGTCCCCAGCTGCGGATGCACCGACTTGTGGCCGCCCTCATCGGATCCGATCGCCCATGGGCTGCCCGGCTCGTCGGGTTTCGCCTTGACGCTGTTGTTGGCGCCCTTGCGGTGGGTGCGCCCGATGGGATGAATGGGCGGGAGGTACAGGACGTCGAATCCCATGCCCGAGATGTAGGGCAGCCAATCCTCCACGTCTCGAAACGTCCCGTGCTTGCCCTGCTTTCCGGCCGACCTCGGGAACATCTCGTACCAGGCGCCGTAACGCGCCCGCTCGGCCTCGACGATGACCTCGACCTCGCGTCCGTTGGTGGCCGACAGGCTGCGGTCGGCGTGCCGCTCCATGAGCTCGGCGAGGTCTGACCCGAGGGCGGCGGCCGCGGCGGCCTTGCCCTTTCTCAGCTGCGCCGCGTAGCCGGCGAGCTTTTCACTGTCAGGCGCCGCAGCACGAGCCGCTGCCGCCTCCACCAGCCGGGCCGCCACCTCGAGCTCCTGCGTCACGTCCTGACCGGCCTCGACCCGCTTCGCGAACTGGCGGCTCCAGGTGCCGAAACGGTCGATCCAGGCTTCGATGGTGAACCGGTAGGTGCCCAGCTCGGTGACCACGAACTCGGCGCGCCAGCGGTCGTTGACGAGCGGAACCATCGGCACTTCGGTCCAGCTGGGGCTGCTCGCATGCCGGTATCGCGTGACGCATGCGAGCGCGTCATGGCCGTCGGCGAAGATGTCGGCCTCGACCGCCACCTTCTCGCCCAGCGCCCTCTTGGCCGGGAAGCGTCCGGCGTCGATCTCCGGCGAGACCGACTCGATCGCGACCCGCTGCCTTCCGTCTGACTGGGGCGCTGCGAGATCGGACGACTGGGTTGGGGTCGTGGGCCTCCGCTTGACCGGTGCGCGAGCCACGGATAAATCGTGCCACGCCTGCGTCCTCCCATGTACCGCGAGGCATGTGTTCGAATATGGAGGTGGGGACGCTGCGCTCGATCGATCCTGTAAACGGCCGGGAGCTGGCCCGGTTTCCCGAGCTCGACGCGGCCGGGATCGAGGCGGTGATCGCCCGAGCCTGGGGCACACGCCACTCCTGGCGCGACATCGGCGTTGAGGGGCGCGCGACCATCCTCCGGTCCGTGGCGGGGGTGCTGAGGGCCGACAAGGCACGGTACGCCGCACTGGCGACGGCTGAGATGGGCAAACCCATCGTCGAGGCCGAGGGCGAGGTCGAAAAGTGTGCCTGGACCGCCGCCTGGATCGCCGACAACGCCGCCCGCCTCCTCGCCGACGAGCCGGTGGAGAGCACCGCCACCACGAGCTACGTCAGGTTCCAGCCCCTCGGGGTGATCCTCGCGGTGATGCCGTGGAACTTCCCCTTCTGGCAGGCGTTCCGGGCTGGGCTGCCTGCCCTTGCGGCCGGCAACGTGATGCTGCTGAAGCACGCCTCCAACGTGCCCCAGTGCGCGCTCGCGATCGAGGAGGTTTTTCGGGAGGCGGGTGTGCCCGATGGCGTCTTCCAGACGCTGCTGGTCGGTTCGGGCGCGGTCGAACAGATCATCGAAGACCGGCGCGTGGCGGGCGTGACGCTCACGGGCTCGGAAGCCGCCGGCGCGCGAGTCGCGTCGACCGCCGGCAAGACGATAAAGAAGTCGGTGCTCGAGCTCGGCGGCTCGGATCCTTTCATCGTCCTGGCCGACGCGGACATCAAGACCGCGGCAACGGTCGCCTGCCGAGCGCGCAACCAGAACAACGGCCAGAGCTGCATCGCCGCGAAGCGCTTCATCGTGGTGGACTCGGTCGCCGACGAGTTCGAGATGCTCTTCGCCAATGCCGTTCGCGCCCTCAAGGTCGGCGACCCCAAGGACCGCGGCGTGCAGGTCGGACCGCTCGCGCGAGAGGACCTCGTCGCCGACCTGGAACGCCAGGTGTCGGAATCGGTTCGGTTGGGTGCGCGCCCACTGGTCGGGGGGAAGCGCGTCAACGGCGACGGTTACTACTTCGAGCCGACCGTGCTCGTGGACGTGCGGCCGGGGATGCCGGCTTACCACGAGGAGACGTTCGGCCCGGTTGCGGCCGTCATCAGGGTGAGCGATGACGAAGAGGCGATCCGAGTGGCCAACGATTCCGACTTCGGTCTCGGCTCGAGCCTTTGGACCGCCGATGTCGATCGCGGCCGGCAGCTGGCGGAGCGTGTCGAGGCGGGCCTGGTGTTCGTCAACGGCATGGTCGCATCGGACGCGCGCCTTCCTTTCGGCGGGGTCAAGAAGTCGGGCTACGGCCGCGAGCTGTCCACGTACGGGATCAAGGAGTTCACCAACATCCAGACCGTCTGGATCGGGCCGGCGAAGAACTAACGGTTGGTTTCTCGCCGAACGAATAACGCAGTGCCCACGATCATGAACAACGCGAACAGCAGCGCGAGCACCGCCACGTTGGTAACCGGGCTCAACAGCACAACCCGTTTGTAATCCGCGGATCCGGCGAAGACGACTCCCCGGGCAAGGTCGATGACGTAGCGCATCGGCGACGCGAGCGATGCGAGCTCGAGGTACCAGGGAAGGTTGTTGATCGGGCTGATCAACCCCGCCAGGAAGTACTGGGGCAGGAAGACGAAGTTGAAGATCTGGTTGGAGGCGCGTGTGTCGCTCATGGTGTTGAGCAGCAGCAGACCGAAAGCGCCGCCCATGAAGCACGAAAGCAGCGCCACCGGGACCAGCAGCAAGAGGGCGGTGGCGGTGAGCGGGACTCGAAGGATGGCGGCGAAGATGACCATCGGCAGGACCTGCATGATCGCGACCAGCGTCTCGCCGAGGATTTTTCCCACGACGATCGAGTAACGCGAAACCGGCGACACGAACATCTCCTGTGCGAAGTCGTTCTGGCGGTCGTCCATCAGCGACGTCAAACCCTGGGCGGCGGACTGGAACAGGGTCATCCCCAGAAAGCCGGTGAACGTGAAACCGATGAAGTTGAAGCCGGCGGCCTTGCCCAGGTTGAGCTGCAGTGTTCCGCCGAGCAGGAAGATCATCGCGAACGGAAAGATGACGGCGGCCACCATGCGCCCCGGGTCGCGGAAGAACTTCAGCAGGTCCCGCCCCGCGAGCGCCATGACCACGTTGAGCTCACGCATCTTCGCCACTCGCGAGAATCCTGAGATAGGCGTCTTCAAGGGTCGGTGATTCGGTCCGGAGCATGGTCAGAGGCTCTTTGATTGCGTGGACAACCTCGTACGCGCTCTGCCCACCGAGGCTGACGACGAAATGGCCGTCCTCGGTGAACGCCAGCTTCATCTGCTCGAGCCGCCGGCGAAGAGCCGCGCGGTCGGCTGCGTCGATGTGGAGCCGCTCGTGCGCCAGTTGCGCCTTCACCTCTCGCGGAGAGCCCAGGGCGGCCACTCGGCCGTGATCGAGGATGCAGATTCGATTGGCATCTTCGGCTTCGATCAGTTGGTGCGTGGTCAGGCAGATCGTGATCTCACGGTGCCGCCGCAAATCCTCGATGTACTGCCACAGCGTCCGCCGGCTGGCCACGTCGAGGCCGCTCGTAGGCTCGTCGAGGAAGAGGACACGCGGGTGATGCATGAGCCCCCGGATGATCTCCAGCTTGCGCTGCATGCCTCCTGACAGGCGGCGAACGGGCTTGAAGACATCGGCGCCGAGGCCGATCATCTCGGCAAGCTCACCCACCTGGTGGCGGTACGCGGACGGCATCAGGCGGTAGAGAGCGCGGTACGGGTAGAGGCCGTAGAGGATGGCATGGAAGCGCACGTTCTCCTCGCCGGTGAGGTTCATGTCCAGCGAAGGGTTCTGGAAGATGATGCCGACCTGGTGCCGCACCGCGCTCGCCTCGCGAACGATGTCATGACCGGCGATCCGCACTCTCCCCGAGGTCGGCGACAGGGTGGTGGTGAGGATCGAGATCGTCGTCGTCTTGCCGGCGCCGTTGGGACCCAGCAGAGCGAAGAACTCTCCTGGCTCGACGTCGAAGCTCACACCATCGACGGCATTGACCTTGCCTTTTCGGTACCGCTTGACGAGGTCGCGGACTTCGATCGCGGGTGTCATGTGAGCTAAGCCGATTTGGCCGGCGCCCTCTTGGCCGTTTGCAGGTGCTTGCGGGCTAGCACCGAGTAGCTGTCCTTGAGCGCGTTTTTCGGATCGAAATCAAGGCTCCTGGCCTTCTCCGGCAGGACCTCGAGCGGTCCTTCGAGCTCGACGAACGATCCGAACTCGAGCGTGTCGAGGGTGACCGTCACCACGCCGTCGAGTATCCAGGCCGCGCGGTGCTTGTTGTAGGTGAACTCGACTCGGAACCCAAGCTCTGCGAGGAGATCGAGGGTTGCATGCGCATCCTTGACCTCGACCTCGGTCTCCTCCCTCACCTTGACACCCCCGACGAACTTGGCCGGCCCCTTGGCCGTGAGCACGCCGCGCGGTCCGCCGTCGAGGACGCGAAGCCTGAGCGTGGTGTGGCGTGTCGATTTGCCCGGCCCGTCGAAGCGGTAGTTCTCCTCGTCGTACTTCCCCTCGAGCTTCGCCCCGCGCTTGCGCAGCAGCGTGCGCAGCCGGGCATGATCGCGAGGGCCGGCGACCCGGAACTTGAGCTCGCATTCGACGCTGCGGTCACGCGGGCGATGGTGCGGTCGGCTCCTTGCCACGCGTGGAGATTAAGTTAAGCCGCGGCCCTCTTTGTGATTCGGTACAGGGCGGTCGTGACCGCGGTGCACTCGTCTTCGACGTAATCGAGCCCGCCTGCCTCGGCGATTCGCCGCGCCTCGTCCGAGCGAATGTCGAGCTGAAGCCACAGCGCTTTGGCACCAACGGCGACCGCTTGCCTCGCGATGTCTGGCGCATCGGCCGCCGGCCTGAACACATCGACCAAATCGATCTTCTCGGGCACTTCCGCGAGAGAGCGGTAGACGCGCTCACCGAAGAGCGTGTCCGCGTAGGGGTTGATCGGAATGATCCGAAATCCACGCTGCTGAAGGCCCACGGGCACGGATCCGCCCGCCTTGTTGGGGTCCCTCGATGCGCCGACGACCGCGATCACGGTCGAAGACTCGAGGATCTCCCTGCCTGTCTTGCTCATGTCAACTTCAAGTCCACGGCCCCGGCTTCGATTCCAAGCAGCGGCTGCCCGGCGACGTAGCGGCGGATCTGCTCGCCGGCGAACCGATATCCGCGGGCGCTCCAGCGTGCCACCCCACCGGCGATGTGCGGCGTGATCAGGATGTTCGGCGCGTTCCACAAAGGGTGGCCGTCGGGGAGAGGCTCGGGGTCGGTGACGTCGAGCGCGGCGCGAATGCGTCCGGCCTGCAAGGCGGTCAGCAGCGCCTCGGTGTCGACGGTCTTGCCGCGGCCGGCGTTCACCAACAGCGCGCCGGGCTTCATCAGCGCGAGAAACGCGGCGTCGACGAACTTATCGGTCTCGGGGGTCAGCGGGAGCAGGTTCGCCACCACATCGGCCCGCGGCAGCAGCTCCGGGAGCGCTGATACCGGCTGCACGCCGTCACGCCCGTTCCTGGCGACTCCGATGACCCGTACGCCGAAAGGCCCCAACCGAGCGGCGAGCGCGCGACCGATCGATCCATAGCCGACGACGAGCACGGTGTGGCCGTCCAGGTCGTCGATCTTGGCGTCGTCGGCCGGGCTTCGATTCCATTCGGCGCGCCTCTGGAACTCGATGAACTCTGGCAGCCGGCGCTGCATGGCCAGGATCGCCGCCACCACCCATTCCGAGACCGGAACGTCATGGACGCCGACCGCCCTGCACACGACGATCCCGGCGGGCACCTTGGGCAGTAGCCAATCGACTCCGGCGCTCAGCGACTGCACAACTCGCAGCCGGGGCATCTCTTCGAGGACTCCAGGCAGCCGGTCCGCGATCTCGAAGTTGACGATCACGAACTCCACGTCCGGTCCCGGCTCCGCGACGAGCTGGACGCCGTCAGGTAGCGGCTCCAGCTCGCGCCTCAGCGGCCCGTCCGGGACGAGTACTTTCAATTCCCTCCCCACCAGTGGGGAGGTCGACCCCGCCCGCGTAGCGGGCGCGGGCGGGTGGGGGAATCAGGCGGCTTTATTCGCTGACTCGCGCTGTTCGAGCGCGAACTTCAAAACTTCCTCGACCCGCCCAGCAAGGTGGAACGTCATCTCCTTGCGCACGCTCTCGGGCACGTCGTCGAGGTCCTTCTCGTTGCGCTTCGGGAGGATGACCTCCTTCAGTCCCATCCGGTGGGCCGCCAGCACTTTCTGCTTGACGCCGCCGATGGGCAGCACCAGGCCCTGCAGCGTGACCTCGCCGGTCATGCCGACCGTGCTCCGAACCGCGCGACCCGTGAGCAGGCTCACGATCGCTGTCGTCATCGTCACGCCGGCCGACGGACCGTCCTTGGGCACAGCGCCCGCGGGCACGTGGATGTGGAATGCCTTCTCGATGGCTTCAGACTCGATCCCCAGCTCAGCCGCGTGTGACCGCACATATGAAAGCGCGATCTGCGCCGACTCCTTCATCACGTCGCCCAGCTGGCCGGTGAGGAGGAGGCTGCCCTGGCCCTTCGAGGCGGTGGTAGCCGTCGCTTCGACGAACAGCACGTCTCCGCCGACGCCGGTCACGGCGAGGCCCGTGGCGACGCCCGGCACTGCAGTCCGAGCCGCGACCTCGTTGTCGAACTTCGGCTTGCCCAGGAACTCACGCACGCGCTGCTGCGTGATCTCGACCGGCGGCGTGAGCGCCCCCGTCGCGACCTTGGTCGCAACCTTGCGCGTGATCTTGCCCAGCTCGCGCTCGAGGTTCCGCACCCCGGCTTCGCGAGTGTGGTCCGTGATCACGGTCATGACGGCCTCGTCGGTCACGGTGACCTCGTCGTCCTTCAATCCCGCCTGCTTGACCTGGCGCTTCAGCAGGTGGTCCTTCGCGATCGCGACCTTCTCCTGCTCCGTGTAGCCGTCGAGCCTGATCAGCTCCATGCGGTCCAGCAGCGGCGCCGGGATCGTTTCCGACACGTTGGCGGTCGGGATGAATAGCACCTCCGACAGGTCGAGGTCCACCTCCAGGTAGTGGTCGCGGAACGTGTTGTTTTGCGCCGGGTCGAGCACCTCGAGCAGAGCCGCCGACGGGTCGCCCCGCCAGTCGCTGCCAACCTTGTCGATCTCGTCCAGCATGATCACCGGGTTCTTGGTCCCGGCTTCCTTGAGGGCGCGCACGATCCGGCCCGGAAGCGCTCCGACGTAGGTGCGCCTGTGGCCGCGGATGTCCGCCTCGTCGCGGATTCCGCCCAGGGACACGCGCGTGAACTTGCGACCCAGCGCCCGGGCGACCGATTCGCCCAGCGAGGTCTTGCCGACTCCAGGAGGGCCGACCAGGGTGATGATCGCGCCCGAGCCGCGCCCGCCGAGCACCTCGAGTCCGCGCTCCTTGCGCAGCTTGCGCACGGCGAGGAACTCGATGATGCGGTCCTTCACGTCAGCGAGGCCCGTGTGGTCCTCGTCGAGGATGCGTCGCGCCTCCGCGAGGTCGTAGTTGTCCTCCGACCGCACGTTCCACGGTATGTCCAGCATCCAGTCCAGGTAGGTGCGGATCCAGCCGTACTCAGGGTTCTGCTCGCTGGTGCGCTCCAGGCGGTCGAGCTCGCGATCGACCTCGACCCGCACGCCGTCAGGCATACCGGCCTTGGCGACCCGCTCGCGGTACGTGGAGATGACATCGTTGCTGCCCTCATTGAGCTGCTTCTTGATCGCCTCCAGCTGCTGCCGGAGAAGAAACTCGCGCTGCGTCTTCTCCATGCCCTCGGCGACGTCGCTTCGGATCTTCTCCTTCAGCGATGCATCGGCCAGGATCTGCTTGGTCCAGCCGATCAGCTTCGCCAGGCGCTCCTCCAGGTCGACCGTCTCCAGCACCTCGAGCTTCTGCTCGGTGGTGAGGTCGGGGGAATAGCCGGCCAGGTCGGCCAGGTGTCCCGGCGTCCGGGCGGCGCGCAGGAACTGAACGACCTGCGGGACTCCTCGCGACTCGACCAGGTTCTCCAGCAGGGCGCGGTACTCTCGGCCGAGCTCGGTAGCCCGCTCGGTCGGGGGTTCCGGGTCGGCGATGGGGTCGGCCTTGACGAAGAGCGCCCCGCCGATGTCGGCCTGTCCGCTGCCCAGGCGGGCGCGGTACTCGCCGCGGAGCATGAACGCCTCGGCGCCGGTCGGGAGCTCGGTCCCCTCGCCCAGGCGGGCGACGGTGCCGATGCTGCCGTACTGGCCGTCGATCCTGGGCACGAGCAGGATCAGCCGGTTGCCCTGGCGGGCAGCCTCGAGGGCAGCCTTGGCGGTGTCGCCTTCGACGGCGAGGGTGACGGTCATGTGCGGCAGGACGACGACGTCGTCCATTGGCATTACGGGAAGCAGCTCAGACTTGGGCGTTGGCATTTTCGGGGTCTCCTCGGTTCATAACTAGTGAACGTTTTTCCCCTATTGGCCCATTCCCAATCGCTCCCCACTCGTGGGGAGCTCCCCGCCGCGCAGCGGCGCGGTGTGGGGGGATTCAGCTGTCGGGGATGCCTAAACTGCCCGAAACCCGCGCCGCCTAAACCCGGGTGACGCTCCCGGAGGCGGCCCCGCGCCGGGAGACCGCGTCGATGACGACGGCCCCGAGGAGCACCAGGCCGGTCACGATGTACTGCCACTCCACAGACGAGATCCCCTGCAGGTACAGGCCGTTGTAGATGCCGGCGATGACGAGGCCGCCCAGGACCCCGTGGATGGGTTTGCCCCTCCCTCCGAAGAGGCTCGTGCCGCCGATGACCGCGGCGGCCACGGCATAGAGGACGTATTGCCCTCCCGCCACGTTGTTCGACATCCCGCCGAGGAGCGAGGCATACAGGAGCAACGCGATGCCGGCGGTGAACGAGCAGAGTGCAAAGCCCACCGTGCGCACGAGTGACACGTTGATGCCGGCCCGTCGCGCCGCCTCGGCATTGCCGCCGATGGCATACACGTAGCGACCGAACCTTGTGCGCTGAAGCAGGATTGTCCATGCTCCAAGCACGGCGAGGACGATGGGGATCACCCAGGGCACGCCCTCCAGGGTCCCGAGGTTGGCGCGGTTGGTGTCACAGATGGCAACGACCACGATTGCGACAGCGGCGATCAGCCCGATCTTGATCAGGGAGAGCGAGGCTGGGGGCGCGACCAGACCGCTTCTGCGCCGCCGCGAGTCGCTCAGCCAGATCCCAAGGCCGAGGCCCAGAACCACCACCCCTGCGGCGATCCAGGACACGGTCGGGTCGATGGTGCCCCACATCAGGTTGTAGATGACCGACAGGTTTTGGCTCTGGCCGGCGAGGTTCGGGTAGCCGGAGAAGGGCCCAAGAAGGAGAACGTCGAGGAAGATGCCATTTGCGATCAGGTACCCGGCGAGCGTGACGATGAAGGACGGGAGACGCAGCCGCGTGATGAGCGTGCCCTGGATCGCGCCGAACAAAGTGCAGACGAGCAAACCCGCGACGATGGCCGGCAGCCAGTGCCAGTTCGTGGTGATGGGCTGCACGAGCTGGACCGTGATCGCCGCGCCGATCGCGCCGACGAACCCGACCGAGAGGTCGATCTCGCCAAGGACCAACGCGAATCCTTCAGCCATCGCGAGGACCATGAACACCGCGGCCTGCTGAAAGAGGTTGACCAGGTTGACGGGCGACAGAAAGACATGGTTCGGGCTGATAACCGAAAACACGGCCACTATGGCGACCATGGCCGCGATGACCGGGAGGACGCCGCTTTCCCCGGCCCTGATGCGCGCGGCGTACCCCCGCACGTACTCGCCCAACGTCTGGGCGATTACCCCAGGGGGTACCTCCGCCTCAATGGCTTCAGGTGCGGCGGTGAGGTCGGGCGCCTCTTCGGGCGCAACGCTCGAAATATCAGCTCTCCTTGGAACGAGCGCCAACGGCGCGGCTCGAACCGCCCGTGGTCATGTACTCGACGACTCTCGACAAGTCGAAGTTCTTCGCGTCGTCCTGAACGACCAACCGGCCGAGATACAGAACCGCGATCCGATCCGCAACCTCGAAAACGTCGGTGAGGTTGTGCGAGATGACCATCACGGCCAGGCCGCGGTCCCGCAAGCGCTTGATCAGGTCGAGCACCTGCCTGGTCTGCACCACCCCGAGGGCGGCCGTAGGCTCGTCCATGATCACCAGCTTCGAGTTCCACATCACAGCCTTGGCGACCGCCACCGATTGGCGCTGTCCACCTGAAAGCGAGGCCACCGGTTGGCGGATCGACCTCACCGTCGTCACGCGGAGGCTCGCGAGCGTCTCGCCGGCGGATCGCTCCATGCTGTCTTCATCGAGCAGCTCGTTCCTCAATCGTTCCCGTCCCAGGAACATGTTCTGGACGATGTCGAGGTTGTCGGCCAGGGCGAGGTCCTGGTACACGACCTCGATGCCGAGGTGCGCGGAATCGCGTGCGCTGCGGATGTGCACCGGGTGGCCCTGCCAGAAGATCTGTCCGTGGTCCGGCTGGTAGATGCCCGCGATGGTCTTGGTGAGCACGGACTTGCCTGCTCCGTTATCGCCGGCCAGCGCGGTCACCTTGCCGGCCGGCAGGTCGAGATCGACGTGGTAGAGGGCTTGCACCGGGCCGAAATGCTTGTCGAGCCCTCGGACTTTGAGCAGCGGCTCATCGGTCGCCGGACTTTGCGCGACGGCCGCCGTCATCTCACCTTGCATTATCGGCGACTCCGAGAAAAGAGTCGGCGCCGCCGCGAGGTGCGACGGCGCCGTTCATTCAGTTGACTACTACGAGATGTTGTTGGCCGTGCAGGCGGCGGCGCCCGCCTTGCTGCACAGCGTTGCGACGTCGATGAACTTGTCCTTGACCACGGTCGATTGCATGTTCGACTTGTTGACCCAGATCGGGACGAGAAGAGACGCCGGCTGCGGGCTGCCGGTGACGCCTGACGGCGGTGTCGTGGTGCCGTTCACCAGAGCCGACGGAGGCGTTGCCCCCGCGCGGAGCACGGTGGCCAGTGCGACCGCGTCCTGCGCCTCGAGGTAGATGGCCTTGTAGACCGATCCGCACTGGTAGTCGGTCAGCACGTTGACCATGCCGTCCAGGGTTGCGTCCTGGCCGGTGGTCGGGATCGTCTTGGCCTTGACGCCCTTGTTCTTGAGCACCTGGATCACCGCGTTGCCTAGACCATCGTTGGCCTCGACGGTGGCGTTGATCTCAGGGTGTGCGGTGAACTGCTGCTGGAAGATCGTCGCCCCGACGTCGTTCTTCCAGTCCGTGGCCACCTGGTCGCCGACCAGCGTGTAGCCGTCGCTGTTGGTCTTGCCGACGGTCTCCTGCGGGACCGAGTCGCCCCAGATGACCGAGTTGTAACCCTGCGCGAACGAGACCGCGTTCGGGTCAGAGTTCTGGCCGCCGTTGAGTGTGAAAACCTTCGGGCTCTTCACGCCCCACGCGGTGATGCAGTCCTTGAAGCCCTGGCCGATCAGCTTGCCGACCTGGACGTTATCGAAGCTCACGTAGTAGGTGTTGGTCCCGGTGAAGGTGGCGCGGTCGTAGCTGATGATCTTCACCCCGTGCGACTGCGCGTAAGCCTGGATCTGCGACCCGACGCTGCTGTTCAGCGGGTCCATGATCAGGACGGTCGCGCCGGCAGTGATGTCCGCCTGCGCGATCGACAGCTCCTGCGCCTCAACGCCCTGCGCGTTGTCGATCTTGAACTGCGACGAGCTGTAACCCGCCAGTTGGAACGCCTTCTGGAGGTAGGGCTGGTCGAAAGCGACGTAGCGAGTGGACGAAGTTGTGTCCGGAAGGATCACTCCGACCATTCCCTTGCCCGCCGCGGTCAGGCTCGTCAGCTTGCTCATGTACGAAAAGTCCTGCGTGAACGAGCTGATGCTGAGGTCGGACGGGACGGTTGCCGGCGGGTTTGAAGTAGTGCTACTTCCCCCGCAAGCCATGGCGACGAGCCCGGCAAGCATTAGCCCCGGGACGAGTTTGGCGAACCTCAATGTGGCTCTCTCCTCTTGAAAGCGATTCCTGTTGCCTTCTTCCCGGCCGATTCCGGGGCGAG